>ULUW01017702.1_pt1 | contig 100501 bp, 150 predicted proteins | sample 1959041 | NCBI WGS metagenome assembly ULUW01 (sample SAMEA4835775, study PRJEB28245) | human gut metagenome | biome: gut microbiome; material: fecal sample | place: Denmark | collected 2008
CAAGACATTCAGAAACTTCTCAGCCTAGTTAATGAAGAAGAGATACAAGAGTTAGAATCTCGTGGTTTAATCGCTACCAGCACTGTAGACGATACCACAGTCATAAAGAAAACAGCAAAACTAGATGAACTTCTAAAAGAAGATAAATCTATGTTTGATGAATTCTATGACCTATTTCCAGTTTATGTTATAAGACCTGATGGAACTAAAGGTTTCTTAAGAGCTAATGTGAACAAATGTAGGAAAGAGTATAATCGAATAGTCGGTAAAAGCAGAGCTATGCATCAGCATATAATGAATTGTTTATCCTTTGAGATAGATAATAAAATGCTAACCGGTAAAATAGGTTATATGAAAACTATGTGGAAATGGCTCACTCAACATGAGTGGGAAACTTACGAGGAGCAAATGAAAGTAGAGGAACCTATAATTAGTAATAGTTATGGAACAGAACTCTATTAATACACTTACTTTCCGTCATATCTCTACTGCTGCTAGTGAAGCAGTAGAGTATATCAGAGAGAGAAAGAATCATCAGATTCAATCTCTTAAAACAAGATGGAATAAGTTCAATACACATTGTATGGGTGGTATTGAACCGAATACGATATATACTATAGTAGGTATATCAGGTAGTGGTAAATCATCATTTGTTAATACGTTAGAAACTGATTTGATAGACCTAAATCCAGATCAGGATGTCGTCGTGCTTAACTTCTCATTTGAGATGTTAAGTTCAAGGCAGGTAGGTAGAAAATTAAGTAGTAAGTTAAGGCAAACTACTGCACAGCTATACAGCGCTAATGAAGATCTTGCAGATGAAACATTAGCGGAAGTTGAGAAAGCATCTCAACAGATAAAATCATACCAGATATATTATGTAGATACACCTGGGACGGTTAGAGAAATAGCTTCTACTATTGATTACTTTTATGAGAATTATGCTAAGGATAAGAAATTTATTATTATCCTAGACCATACCTTGCTTGTAGAAGGTCAAGAATCTGCACTGAAAGTGATTTCGGATTTACAGAAACTGTTTATTAGGGTTAAAAAGTACCCTAATACTACTATAATCCAGTTATCACAGATGAACCGAAACATTGAGGCTCCTGATAGGATTAACAATCCATCTATGCATTATCCAATGCGTAGTGATATTTCTTCTGCGGATACTATATTTCATGCGTCAGATTACGTTATCTGTATTCACAGACCAGAATTGCTCAATATACAGCAGTATGGACCAAATCGTCTACTAGTTAAGAATAAGGTATATCTCCACATCTTAAAGAATAGAGATGCTGGAGAATGTGCAATTCTAGAGTTTGACAATGATTTAAAATACAATAATTTAATTGAAACGCTAAAGAATACGGAACCTGCAAAGAAGATTTCGTTTTAGTAATAACAATTAAAGGCTGAAAATTATGATTACAAAATATTCATTTACATTACCGAAGAAAAACAATACTAGTGCTTTTAACAACAAGAACATTCTTGCTGATAAAATATTAAACGCTTATCCTTGGCTGGGTAAAAAGAAAGAAGACAAAGAGATCTTTGATTACTATTATCTAGATACAATTTCTTGCCCTGCTGGAACAAAATGTCCGTTTAATATTAGCGACTTGGAGGATGAGTTCTTCAAATTCATGAGCGCTCTTAGTGTAACAGCTAAAGACTATGACTTTGAAGACGAGTTCGGTACTCCGATTCGTATCTTCGATAATTTTGTTCAGATTGGCTACGATGTAATTCCTATTACACCGGGTTCTCTGAATCACCTAAAACCGAAAACAAAGAAAACCATTATCGACATCACAATTAAGTTGAAGAATAGTGGTTTGTTCTAAATAAGATATTAAGATTCCGTACTTATCAGAATTTGTCAGAGTTTACCAGAAACGCGGAATACAAGAAATAAATTAGCTTTATGATTGTATTACCAAAAGAAAAAACCGAAGCAAAGGTATGTAATCCTAAGTTTGCCGTTTTCTATGGAAAGCCTAAGGCAGGTAAATCCTGTCTTATGGCAGCCCTAGAGAATAATCTGATTATCGACCTGGAAAACGGTTACCAGGCTTTATCTGCTTTAGTTATTCAAGCAAGATCTGTAAAGGACTTTGGAGATATTGTTACAGCAATTAAAGAAGAGATTAGTCGTACGGGTAAGAAACCGTATAAGTATATTACTATAGATAATGCAACTCGACTAGAGGAGATATGTATGGGTTATGCCATACAGCTTTATAAAAGCACAAATCAAGGAAAAAATTATCAGGGAACAGACATTCGTACTCTACCTAATGGTAGTGGCTATATGTGGCTTAGAATGGCTGTGAAGAAGGTAATCGACTTGTTCAGAGATCTAAGTGATCATCTTATATTGATTGCTCATACGAGAGATAAACAGATAAATGTAGAAGGACAAGAGATGTCAGAAATGACACTTGACCTTACTGGTAGATTAGGAGACATTATCTGTGGTGAAGCAGATGCTATTGGATATGTTTATCGTAAGAAAAACGAAACTATCATTTCTTTTGAAGGTGGTAGTAACATAGTAAGAGAAGCAAGAGCACCACATCTAAGAGGTAAGAACATTGTCGTTGCTGAAAGTGACGAAGATAATAATATTACGTTCCATATGGATCGTATTTTCTTACCTGAAGAATAACATACAAAATAAAGAAATTATGATTTACAGTACAGAATTAGCAAGCAAGATAGTAATAACAGATAGTAACAAGAATAGCAAGTTTCTCGAAGCTGGTATACACGATAACGTGAAATTCACTGGTGCGAGAGCTGCAACCTCTCCTACTGGTAAAAACTTTATGGAGCTCCGTTTTGAAAAAGACGGAAAGGAATTGTTACATACTGAATGGGAACCAAACATTAAACCTGAAGAGACTGAAGAACAAAGTCAGAGTAAGATTACTAATCAGGTAACACGTATTATGCGTGTACTGAAATGTTTCTATCCAAAAGAATTGATTAACTTCAATGGTAATAGCTATAAGGAGTTCTCCGATTGGGCTATTGCTATGCTAAATGCTGCTAATAAGAATATCTTGTTGAAATTGAAGGTTACTTATAATGAGAAAGGTTATACGACCTTGCCTTCATATGTTTCTTATGCAGTAATTGAACCTATGGATATTCCAGAAGGGTTCTATGATAAAGAGACAAATCCAGAGAATAAAAGTATGATTACAAAACTCTCTATCGACATGTTTACTAAACCAGTAATTGCCGATAAAGAGACTAAAGTAGATGAACTGTCTGTAGGTAATGATCCAGCAGACGATCTGCCGTTCTAATCGTACTTAAAACAGCTGCCACCTAGGGCTTAAGCTAGGAATACGTGAGTACAAGTAGAGTCTAACGAAAGTACTCACGTTTGATAAGTTAGGATAGCATAACACGATAGAGGCGCCTCTATCTAGGTCTAATGCGGTAGCTTGTAAGAGAAGTTACAGATGTCAGTTCGAATCTGACTCCTTTCACAAATAATTATATATCATGACTTACGACACAAGTAAAGTAAAAGACAATTTTGGTATTACTCTAGAATGGATATTAGCTAGAGTAACAGAATATGATATATATGCTGCGTATATAGGTAATTTTAAAGTAGGCATGATCTATAACTCTCCTTTAAGGAAAGATAAAACACCATCATTTGGTTGTTTTTATAGTAGGAAGACTAAGCAATTACTCTTCAAAGATCATGGCACTGGAGAATGTGGTAATGTAATAAAGTTCATAGAGCTTTACACAGGCATTACTAACTATTCAGATATACTTAAAGATATAGTAAGTAGACTTAAGATTACTAATGATACGCAATTAGTTAGCTCTAAGCAATATATACCGTCAACTGAAACAGTAATTGGTGTTGTACGTCAGGAATTCACTGAAACTGACATCAATTACTGGAAGCAGTTTAATATATCGGTAGAAACTCTAAAGAAATTCGGAGTAAGTAGTATAAAGTACTACCTATGTAATGGCATAGTAAAAAGCATTTATAAAGAAGATAATCCAATGTATGCTTATAAGGTTTATAATCATTTTAAGATATATAAACCTTTAGCAGATAAATATACAAAGTGGCGTAATAACCTTACTGAATATGATATTCAAGGTTATAAGCAACTACCAAAGAAAGGTGATATCCTAATAATTACTAAAAGTATGAAGGATGTCATGTGTCTATATGAAATGGGAATACCTGCTATTTCACCTTCATCTGAATCAACATTTATTCCGAATGATGTCTTAGAGCACCTAAAGAAGCGTTTTAAACGCATCATTATAATGTTTGATAGAGATGAAGCTGGAGTGAAATATCTCCGTAAAATGAGCCAAAAAACAGGCTTAGAAGGTATGCTAGTCCATAAAAGATTTAAAGCAAAAGATATATCTGATGCTATTAAAGCTAATGGATTTGAAAAAGTAAAGAACTGGTTAACAAAACAATTATGAGTAAGAAAATAAAGAGAAGCATCTCAAACATTTTACAGTTCCCGTTTACATGTATTATCATACTTAGTGGAGCAATATGTTTAGGTATTGATCGGTTACTAGGAGTATATGATGTAACTTTGAAAATTAATTCAATTAATGAATTTGGATACGATGATTCAGAGAAAGAAGAAATAGGGACGAGTAAGGAATGCAACTCCTAATGAATACGACGGAATAAAATTCCGAAGTAAACTTGAAACATATACATATAAAAAGCTGAAAGAGTCGAAGATCAAATGTGAGTATGAAACTCACAGATACGAACTACTTCCAGCTTTTACTTTTAATAACAAAAAATATAGAGCAATGACCTATTTACCAGACTTTGTTGGTAAAGGTTTTGTGATTGAATGTAAAGGCTTTCCTAATGAGGCTTGGCCTTTACGTGAAAAGTTATTTAACTATTATTTGTACACACATGAACCTAAAACAGCGTTCTATGTTGTACATACGTAGAAACAAGTCGATGAGTTAATCGACAAACTAAAAACATAAAAACAGAAATTATGGCAGAATTTATTAAAGTAGGTAATGAGATCACAGTTAAACCGAAGTTAGAAGGATTAGCATATGAACTTATTAAAGGTAAAGTATACGATCTGAAGTACAATCGTATGGAAGGAAAATCTTATCTAGTAGAAAATGGTGATTTGAATATGCCAAAGAAACTGTATAAGCTAGATGAGGATAATAACTTTATTAACCGTGTGCTTACTTATTTCAATTCTGAAAGTTCTAACCAAACAACAGGTGTATTACTTGCTGGTACTAAAGGTACAGGCAAAACAATGCTCTCTAAACGTATTGCCTTAGAAAGTAATCTACCTATTATTGTTGTTGCAACTGACTATCCTGCTGATAAACTAAGTGCGTTCTTCAAAAACTTTACTACTCCTGTAGTAATCATGTTTGATGAGATTGAGAAGAACGATTATTGGTGGGAAACTAAGGATCTATTAGGATTCTTAGATGGAGTAGAGTCAACAGCAAAGAAACTTGTATTAATGACTTGTAATAGAGCAGAAAAGATAGACGAAAACTTCTTCGATAGATGCTCACGTGTTCGTTATTTCAAACAGTATGAAGCTAATTCTAACTCGGTATTTGTACGCTATATGGCAGAAGATAAGGGAGTTAAGAATATAGATGAAGTTGTGAACTTCATTAACGAATATATGAAAGTAAAATCATTTGATAATATTTCTGCATTCTTAGATGAAGTTGTTCTCTTTGAAGACATATCTTTAGCTCAATTAGCTAAAGATATGAATATTTCTACTAAAGAAATAAAAGAGAAAAACGAGAATGAAGAAGAATCTATATTTTAAATCATGATTTTATTTCTAATGATAGTCATATGCAAGATGTCTAAACATATCCGTCAGGATATAGAAGACGAGATCCCATGGAATACAAACATGGAAGTTGAAACCGATTTATATTTAGCAGCATGAAAATAGAAATTCCGTATTATGAAGATAACACGCGAATATCAAATTCAGCAATCGGGTGGTTCTTAAAGAAAGGACCACGATACCTCAAGGATATGCTTGATGGTAAAGAAGAAGGTATTAGTGGTAAGTATCTTGATAAGGGAACTATGATTCACATGTACCTACTTCAACCTGAAGAGTTTTGGGAGAATTATATGATAATTGATTATGAGAAACCTAAGACAGCCCAGCAGTTAGCTTTCTGTGAAGCTTACTTTAATTCTACTGAAATATTAGAAGAGGATAAGCTTATAAATGCGTACAAAGCATCTTACTCTGGCAATAACATGTCCAGAGATGCTATGTTGAAAAAAGCAAAAGAATTACAGCTCAAATTTGCTGAATACATTGAGTTCTTAAATAAGAATCAAACGTATAAGATTATATCATTCGCAGATCTTACAATGCTAAAACGCATTAAAGAGAATATATATAATCACATTAAAGCAAAAGAGTTGCTTGAAAACCAGCCTGGTATTGAATGCCATAATGAATTTCATATCAACTGGGAAGCCGAGAAACAACAGGTCATGTGTAAATCACTGCTAGATAGAGTTAAAATTGATCACGCAGAACGTAAGATTGTACTCATTGACTTAAAAACAACTGCTGATGTCTATAACTTCAAACACTCTGTAGAAGAGTATGATTATTATAGACAAATAGCCTTCTATATACTTGCTCTTACTTGGTATATGAAAGAGGAAGGTTACGATATAGAAGACTATGATCTTGAAGCGTATATTATTGCTATCCAAAGTAACGGTAATAATGAGATACGCGTATTTAACATGTTAAACGAACAAGAGTTATTGGCCCGTAAAGACCTAATATCAGAAGCGTTGACAGAAATATCATATCATTATCAGACAGGAAATTGGGACCATACTCGTGAATATTACGAGAATAATGGAACTGAAGAACTTAAATGAAGCAACCGCTTGTCTGTTGCATTTAGTGATAGACAATAAGAAGTTAGTAAACGAAAATCTTGTGAACGTATATACAGAGTATCCAGATGAACCATATTTCTGTGATAACTTATTTGTAATGTATAGAGAAACAACAATAAAAGCATTGTTGAATCTTCAATACGAACTAAGAAAGAATAAGTATTTTCATAGCCTACGTCAGATTCGAATAAATGACCAGTGGTATGAAATAGCTGTATTTACTTTGCCTAAAGAAATTAAAACTCGTAGAGATATACTAATCAGCGGTGGACCCGCAGAACTAAGTAAATCTGAAATGAGTAAGACACTTGAGCTATTTAATGGTATTCGTACTAATTTGCCAAGTGTATTGTTTACTAATGAATTTCACGAAATAAAATCCGTCATCCCTTTTGGTGATGTTATCGAAGATCCCTTCGAAGACATGCCAGAAGAGTGCTAACCTCCAAAGCACTTCAAACGATAAAGGCTACTAGAAATAGTAGCCTTTATTTTTATTTGTATAATAGTTCGTAATATTTTCGTTTGATTGCTGGATCTTGAATTTCTTTAACATTCTTGAATGGAGTCATTTTCCATAACCATCTTTCTAGTTTGGTATCACCTTTATAAGCTCCATACTTAATCTTTTTATTATTAACTAAAACTTCCCACTTTTCACTAAACGATATAAGATTAGTGAATGGATTCATTATATCAAATATAGAACTCACTGAAGTAATAGTATTAAGTAAGTCTAAAGGATTATATTGATTACCATACTCAAATCCAGTTCTAGTAACTAGAAGAGCTAAGAAATTTTTAACCCAACTGTCTTTATCATCATCAGCAGCTTCAACTAATAGAGGTTTAACTACAAATGATAATAGAGCAATCATAGTCATTTCATAACTAAATTGTCTAATATTACCTATATCAGATGCATCTAGTTGTTTGCGGCTATTCCAATCCTTTATTAACATAGGTATTACTCTACTTATTGTTCTTAATAAAGCTTCACGTTCCATACCTAAATTGTAATCATACTATTTTTTCATAGTGATTCTCTCACTAATAATATTTGGTATATAGTTACGGAACATCATTATAAGTGAACCAAAAGCGTTAGAAGCAAATTGTGCTTTCTGTTCTTCTGTTAATTGCCCATCAGCTGTAGCAGAAAGAGATCTAGCACTATTACTAATTTCATTCTATACTTCAGCAAAAGCTTTAGCCTATGCTTTATCTCTAATTACAATATTTCCATTTTCTATTTCAATTATATCATAAGTACTCTACAGAGTTCTCCAGATGTTTTTTGCATCTTCTTTGTTAGAGAATAACTAATTGAACTATTGACTATTATAGAATCTTCCATTGTAGTATCTATAGTTATTCATAATCGAATTTAGTATAGTACCCTTTATTACAAAATCAGAAAACGAAAAAAGTCCAAATGCCCAGTTTCTACTTATAGTATTTATTATACCCACTCTATTAGAATTTCTAAATGCATTCTGGAATTCTGTACCTATTTCGAATCTCTACATTAATGCTACGTACTTATTGTTAGTAGTAGTATCCTTTGCATACTATACTATACCAAATAAGTTACTCACCATATTGAAATATGCCTTGGAAAAAGAAGAAAAATCAAAATATCTACCATTAGCAGCCATACCTAGCTGAGCCAGAAAAGCTGTAGCCATACCTGTAGCTCCAACAGCTAAGTTGAGACCCAATCCAAGTAATTGACCATAGTTCTTAATGCTATGGATTACTTTAGAGAAGTTTACTTCCTTGCCTGCTAATCCGAAGAACTTACCTATCTTGCTATCTTCTGCAAACTTCTTAAGTATGGATTTGGATTCTTCCCCATACAGTTGCATATCCATAAACCTACTTATGAACTTATAAGTATTAGTATCAGCACCTACTTTCTTATCACTCTACTTAAATATCTTTCTTTTGAGAGCATCTAATCCTATAGGTTTTCCAGTATATGCACGATTAGCCATCTACATCTTTATTACTTCTAGGTCTGGTTGTATCTCTGTCTTATTCTTGAAGTTTTCAGCCATCTTGAAGTAAGCTATAACAGAACCAACTAAGTCATTTGTAATCTTATTAGGATCGTCTAACTTGTTTATATAATAAGTAGGAATCATCCTCTAAGCAGATCCATCCGGTCTACTTGTAGGAGCATCAACGTAACCTACATCATCTACATCTTTTACTATACCTTGTCTGGTATACTGTAAGAATCCTTTTATAACACCATCACCTTTAGCATATTGATACATACTACCACTCATTTGTGGCAACTTGTATGGGTTATTTCTGGTCAAGAAAGTAAGTTTATCATTAGATGTTTCCATACCATTGAGTAACTCTTTATATAAGTTCCACAGAGGTATGTTTCTAGTAGCTACTTCATTGCCATTCTTATCTTTCTTTACTTTAAATAAATTATCATACTCTTTATTCTTATAAAGAGATTCTTTAGGTTGATAGTACTCGTCAATATTTACATCGAATTTACTATTGAAATATTCTGAATTAGGATCTATTTCACTAAACTCTCTAGTAGGTGCTTCATAGTTTATAAGTCTTTCATCCTTTGGAACTATCTTAGTATAGTACCACTTCGGAACTATTACTTCTTTTTCACCTATATAATACTTGATATGGTGCTGATTCTCCCATAGTTCATAGAACTCTATACCTCTGTTTATAGCTGCCTACTTATCTCTTTTATATTGTTCAGTAGGAACTGATTCTGCAATATCTTCGAATTTAAGTCCTTCTATAGACTCTTCTTCTTTCTTAGATTTGGATTTACGAGCGTTCTTTCTCTCTTTACGCATTTCTCTATCCAAACTATTTAAAGTATGCAGCAGAGTAGATGACATATACTGTACATCAATACCTCCAGTATACTCATTTCTATACGGTTTAGTAAGTTCTTCTCTTATTTTCTTTAACTCAATGTACCTATCCCCGTATTCTTTCTTTTCTATCTAAGATAGTTGTTTATAGAATTCATCACTGATCTATACTCTGGTATATCTCTTTTTCCAAGCTTCATACTGTTCTGGAGTAAGGTTTTCCTTTGCTTCGCGTTTAGCTTCATTGAACTTCTATTCATTGGTAACATAATGCATTCCCTCATGAAGCATCTTGTTTAATTCAGTAAGTTCTTCTGCTATCTGCTTATCTAAATCAGTTTTAGGAGTACCGTCTTCATAGTACATGGACATCAACTGCTTCTTCTATATGTTATAGTTCTCATATTGTGCCCATTGTTTAGCGTCTAGATTTTCAAGATGTACTTTTCCTCTACTATCTCTTACATCATCCAGTAGTTTGTATATCTTAAATTGTATTGCGTCTCGAGCATCTCTAGCTTCCTGACTAAGTGAATTAAATGCATCATAATATTTCTTAGTATATCTACGTTCGCAATGTTTACTCAACCAGTCATTCATCTCCTTATTGAAAGCAGTTCTAGCTTCTTTCTCCAAAGGCATATTCTATCCTTCTGGAACATTATACTTAGTCTTTAAGCGTTTACGTTCTTTTTCAAGATTATTAAGAAACTCTCCATACTTTCTATCTCTAATGAAGTAACCAGTTTTTTTACCATCTGAATCATATTCAAATAGTCTCATTTGATCTCCTAGAGATATTTGTTTCTATAGACGTAACAACTTGTTACCGAACTTATGAGTAGCGAAACGAGTCTTATTATTAGTGTTTGCTATCATATCGAACATAACTCTAGCAGCCTTATCGTTCATTTTATCTCCAGACCCTATCCATCTCATTAGAGAACTAACGTCATTTTCAGTAGTAATAAGATCTTCTCCTACATACTATTCCAGTTCTGTTCTGCTTTGTTCATCCTTGATACCATACTTTAACATAGTCTTCTATGCTAAGTCTGTAGTAAGTTCGATAAGTCCTTGCCTAGCTGCTGCAAATTGAATACGCATATTGGATATCATAGTCTTCATCTGATCGAAACTCTATGCTCCAAGTATGTCTTTATAAATGTCAGAATCAAATACATTTCTAGCAATTTCTTCTAGTACATTATTATACATACCGAAGTAATCCTATTGGAGCTGTATTAATGCTAGATTACTAAATCCACTATCTCTACCTTCTCTAAGATTCTTTTGAGCAGTAAGTATGGCATTAACTGGACGAGTCATAGTTCTTTTTATATCCGATAAACAGTATACTATGGTCTGTAATGAGTCGATATTTGGGTTCTCAAGGGCAGATAGCTATTGCTCTAATGGAACTAATAAAGCAGTCTTATTAGCTATCTTACGATTCTAAATAGACTTAATACGTGCTTGTACAGCATTAGTTATCAGCTGTCTTAACGTATCTAATGTCTTATCAAAATCGTAACGTTCAGCTCTAAATTTCTTCATAGCTTCATCTATTTGAGACATAGATTGTTGCTGAAGTGGAGAGTCTTGTTTATCAAATATGTTTAAGGATTCCTTACTAACAATAGGTTCTCCTTCTACATAAGAGAATTTGTCAGACTTCTCTCCTTCTATCCAATTACCATATCTCTCTATAAATGAATTGGTGTATATTTTAGCTTTATCCTGTATTGCAGCTTGTCTATTATCATTATTATATTCTAATAGTCTAGCGAATAGTACAGAAGGCTCCCCATTCGGAGCCTTATCTAAACTATAACCATTATTCATGTCCCAGATAGCATATGCTTGTTTTTCTCCAAGAGCAGCTACCATCTCATCAAACTCCGCTTTAATCTGCGGATCACTTAAGTTTGGGCATATTCCTTTTGCCATAATTATTTACCTTTACAGTTATTATAAGCATCGTCTGAGAAATTATCCTCATTAAGATCATCTTCAGAAGTAAACATATCTGATATATCTTCGCCAGATGATTCTACTCCAGCATTAGGATCTTCATAAGGAACTGCTTCCATCATTGCTTCTGTCATTAGTAATTGTTGGTTTACTTTAGTCATTAAATTACCTTTATCTAACAAACCTGCTTCTGCTGCTATATCTCTATCTAACTCTTTAGTTTCCATTGCTTTAGATTTAGGTTTCTCACTCTGTTGAGTAGGCTTCTCGTCATTTACTTCTTGACTGATAGTGTTATCAGCAGAATTCTCTGATAGATCTACATCTTCTGTTAATCTGTCTAATCCATGAGCATTGAACTGTTCGTTGAAATATTGACTTGGTATAAGTGATATATCTATATTTTTGCTGTCTACTCCTTTAACCCACATCTTATACTTAGATTGATCATTAAAGAAGTCATTTAAATACTTGTAGGATAACACACTTATATTATTTTCATCAAAGTCAGATAGAGAATAAGCGTCTTTATAATACTCATTTACTGTATTTGATCCGGACTGTATTCCTAATCTAGGTACAGCAGCATATATTGTCTGTCCAGCCTATCCTAGTTTTTTACCTTTCTCCTTGTCGTATACTTCAAGTCTACCTATTTTGACATATAATACAGTATTTCTCTTTCCGTAAACAGGATAATCAATAGATAAGAAATCTCTTTCGTCTTTTCTAGGTTTAGTACTGAATGACATAAGGTATGTACCTGTACCATCGGTCCACGGGGATGGAGCATATATAAACGACTTACTATTATATCTATTGGATTTAGGTTTAACTACATTCTTAACTACTTCAGAATCCTAAGCATTGTTTCTAGCAATATTTAATGCGATAGAAGGATATGAGCTTAACGTAGGTTCGTCTATAGTTTCATTAAACACATTTCCTAACCATTGTCCAGTATTCATATCACCTATAGCTTGTCTTATATTATCTGCATAACCTGAATCAACTCTAAACTGACTAGATATCAAATGTGAGAACGTATTTGGAGCCTTATTGTCATAAGATGTATAGTAAGCATACAATGCTAATCTATTTGCAAATTGTCTTACAGCTGCATCTTCACTGGACATCAAGTCACTAAAGTATGCAATTAATCTATTCTCAAAATTAGAACTGTTAGCCATAGAACTATTAAGTAAAGACATTGCATCAATACCACCTTCTGTACTGTCTGTAGCTAGAGTTGGAATTAGGTAATTTAAGAAAGCATTACTTATTGATCCATCTCCATTAAGCAAGTTATCGTATCTACCATTTATATTTCTATATATGGCATACTTAAGTTGATGTAATCTCTTAGGAACAGTTCTATTACCCATTACCATTTCCTTTAGTTCTCCCTACTCTAAATGCATAGCTGGAGTACTGTTAGCAATTCTAGCTCTAATTACACTATCTACAATGGAATCCAACTTCATGGCTAATTGTTTGTTTATTCCACTTCGTTCTCCTATCATAGAGTTTATCATATTATTAAACAAACCACCATACATATCAGTAGCTTGAATAAAATCTTGATGTAATATAAATCTAGGAATATCTACCGCATTTTTTAATTTCTTCATCAAGAAGCTATTAGAGTAATAGTTAAGCAGAGCGTTTTGATTTTCATCTTCTATTTTCACACCTTTATCATCAGTTTGATAGAATAATTCACCATCATTCCTGATAAAATCAAATACTGATTTACTATAGTTAGCCTACTGAGCTAAAGTATTACCATATTTCTTAGTATCAATTTGCGATAATCTAACTAATTTTGTTAGTCTTTCTGCATATGGTAACATGTCTTGATAGGCTGTAGCAACTAATACTTGTTGTAGATAGAAGTTTAAATCTCTATTTCCCTCTATATTAGAAGTAAGTGCTTTTTTAAGTAACTCTACATCTACTGCTCGTCTAGGAGTATCTGGGCTTCTTTCAAAATCTAATAGACCTGCCCATTCTTGATTTAATTTCTTTTTAATATTTTCATCAGATTGTGAGTCAACAAAGTTGGCAAACTCTCTCATATACTGTTTCTTTAAACCAGATAACGTATCATCTATTAACTGGCTATAAGAAACGTCTTGAGGATCTACACCATATTGACCATTCAATTTGATAATCATGTTAGCAAAATCTTTCAAAATAGGCTGTGATAAGAAGTAGAATGTAGCTTCTCCCTTACCTGTTCTAAGCAAGAATTCAGTCATACTATAAGTAACAGAATTAACATTCAGGTTAATAATGTAAGGATCTTTAGCAACGTCTACATGAGCGTTAATCATGGCAGATAGCCAGTCAAGTATTCTTTCACCGTCCTGAGAAGTTATATCATTTATATTACCTAAATCGTATAAGTCTGCTACATTCCCCAAATCCATTCTAAGATTCAGTGCTTGAGTAAGCGCATGATTAGTGGAAGCTAGAGCAAACGGAGCAATACCGTCTTTACCACCAGTATACTCAAACTTTTTAAATAACTGATAAGAAGGAAGTAATTCATACATTGGTTTAGCTTCATTTTTGGCAGTACCCATTACTAGTGGAAGAATGTTTGATTTTACCTTTTCAGTAAGGTTATCAAGAGGAGCTTTAGTTTGATCTATGTTAGTATCGTCAGATATAGCAATACGATACATATCAATTAATCCATTCACTAATTGTTGTTCAGAGTTACTATCTATATCATCCCAATTACATTCTAAATAATTACCATCTTTATCATAGTAACCAGTAACTATATACAACTTGTCAATATCAAAGTCAGAACCAGTCATTGCAGTAAAGTCATTAGGAACTACAATAACATCACCCATAGACTCTGGAAGTACATCTGTTACTTTAAGAGATGCTGTAGATGATAAACCCTGCGTTGGAATACGATAACCTAATGCATACGGCTTAGCATTCTGACCAATTATATTCTTCTCTATTAACCATTCTCTGATAGCTGTATAACCTTGTTTTCTTACTGAAGCAGGTACTACATGTCTGAAGAAATTGGTGCTAAGCATACAGTCCATACTACCGTCTTCATTCAAAGGACTCAGATCTTTACCATCATTGAATGCTCTACCTACAAATTCTTGATCTGTTATAGTTGTATTCTTAAATCCAAAGAACGCGTGTTGGATAGCAGAACCACCCGGAGTATTGATATCAATAGCTCTCTTTCCTACTTGTGATATAATCCTACTTTCGATAAATCTTCTATTACTCTATGCTGACAGAGGAACACGCATTTGACCTGTGGATTCATCAATTTCGAAAGAAGACACCACATCTCTGGATAGTCCACTATCTTTAGCTTGACGTATTAAGAAGTTAGATAACTTTCTAGTAGATAACGTACCATCATCAGTAAATTCATCGTATATCTTCTGTGCTCCTAGATCTGATAACCTATTAATAGAGTTAAATACATTATCTATAATCTATCTACCAGTGTATTCTACTCCTTTATTTAATCCATACGGTCTACTCTTGACCAAGTTACTTAGTGCTACTTTAGCAAACTGAGTACCTAATGATCTATCAGTATGTTCGTGTGGATCTGTATTCATCTATAATCTAAGATTACGCAAATCTTGAATATACGTAGGCAATTTAGAATTATCAGAATCTAAACCTTCGAAGTTAGTCTCACCATTTACTATAGAAGTAGACGGTTTATTCAGATCTTCTAAGTTAAATCTACTGTTCTATGCGTCTTTATATGGTTTGAATTTCTTTCTACCACCTACTTTAACAGCGGATTCAAAAGTAAGCATATCAATAGCACCTAGTTCTTCATTATTCATACGATTGTACAGATGATAGTTATCTGCTTTTGCCATCACTCTGAACATCGGGAAGATAGCCATCTTGTCAAATACCGGTACATTCAATCCTAACTTAGTGAGTTCATGATTACCAAAGTATACCATCTTTAATGGTTTGATAAGAGTCTCTATAGCTTGTGCGTATAGTTTAGGATCTGACAACCATGATTCATCAGAACTTTCTAGTAGATCAAACGCTCTTTCTACTTCTGGTGACCATTCTCCTACTGCTTGAACAATTCTCTTATACAATGCAGGTCTAATGTACACAGCAGCATCGGCTTGGTTTATCCTACCTCTACCGTTTTCATCAACACCGTATGCAGCAATCTGTCTAGCTACTGAATCTTCTATAGCTTTCTTTATTTTAGCATTAAGAGTTTTCATAGTGTTGTTAATATTCTCTTTACTAACCATATTAACTAGTCGTTTCTGGTCTATATTCGGGTTAGTTCTTTGAATATGTTTCATTACTTCAGCAGCAGTAAACATCTTTTTGTACTCGTCAAATTTGATAGATCCTACCTCATTGTCACTCATATGTAATACTGTGAACTTAGAGTTATTTCTAGGATCTCCATCTCCCCAATAAGTTCTGAGGTTATCTCCAGTAGACAATACAGAACCAAGACGTTTAATCTTATCGACAGATCTTTCTACTATTATCCACGGTTGTTTCTTATCACGTTTCCATTTATAGTAAGCTGGATCTCCAACAAACGCTTTCTCTACTTCTATGATAGAAACCATCTAGTTGGCTACATGGTTTGCAATTAATGAATAAAGTGCAGCAGGCTTACTTCTCTTAGAAGAATCTCCATTAGGTAGTGAACGAGAACGTTCATGATAATCGTCTAACATGTTAGATGGTATCAATAGATTCTCATATTCGCCATTGACATACTTTTTGATTATGCCCTTGTCTACTAAGAAATCAAGTTCTTCCTATACTTTGTCTTGTAAAGTTGCATTTATCATATCGAACAACACTTCTCTATCGCTAAACAAAGTATTTTTAAGTTGTTTAAGTCTAGTTAGCATTTGATTTTGATTATTATCATAATCAAATTTTGACCAAGCATAAATCATCTGGTTTAAAGGCATGTATTTATAGTTTCCATCTTCTCCTCTCATTCTGATGGAAGAAAAATATCTGAAATACCCTCCGTTACCCATATTATCCATCTTACCATTTTTTATCTTACCGTGGTAATTATCAATAGCAAGATTAGGGTTCTATTCTACTTGTGATTTATCTGCGTAATACTGTTCTATAGCATTAAATTCATCAAGGAAATAATCTGCAAATGTCTGTAGTGTATCGTCAGAATAATGATACATCTGATCATCAACATATTGAACCTGTATACCAGTATCTGTCTGTCTTTCAGTTAATCTAGATTTAGACAACATATCGTGAAACAGTTTAACTCCACTAATAGAATACCATGTCTTCTTATCTGCCATAGTAGGTAATAGTATTCTATCATTATGAGCAAGTACCATTTTAGATATATAGTCCTCTACTGGAGATATCTAAAAGTAATCTCTACTAGTTCTATTATCTTCGTTACGAACTGCAATAAAGGTACTTAGACTTAATTTAGATCCGTCTTCTAGTGCCTGCAACAGTATAGAGTGACGATTATACACAGCCTTCCTAGTTTTTGATACTTCTGAAGGATCTGTATTAAACCATCTAATTCTATCAGACATATAATTATTCTAGGTTATTGGGTATACTGTAGTATTATTAGGACCAGTTACACTAAATTCTGATGGATTTGGGTGAGACTTACCATGAGCAATAGCCAGTTTCTATATAAAACTATCTTCTGTTACAGGGAATGGATTATTTAGCTTTAATAGTTTTGTCTCTCCCTTAGATAATGCATCCAAGTTGCCTAATATCTGGTTACGAATGTTTCCTTTACTAGAGTCATTAAGTAAAGTATACATTTTATCGAATCCTTCAATAGTAGGTAGCTTAGGATTCATTGACTTCATGCCGTATAATAAGTAGTCTATAGACTTAATATCTACGTCTATACCTATTCCATTCAGCCAGTTCACTAATTCCTCTTTTGCTGTAACACTAGCCTTGCGGATATCATCTTCTGTGAATGTAATGGCTTTAGGTCTCTTAGAAGTAAATGGAGCAGCTATTTCATCTATCTTCTCTTTTATTAGCATAAAGTCGACATTCAAATCCTCAAGTTTGTCCTAGTCTATTTCAAACTTATTAGGATTACTCTTGTCTATCATACCGGACACATAGAATAGCTTACCCCATTGTCTAGGATATTTATTCTATAATCTAAGTAAAGAGGAATCTAGGATTCGCCATTTACCAGCTTTAGCTCTCATTGATGTTTTTACATCCAATACTAAATCCTCATCTTGTATTCTACTGTTTGCTTTTTCGAACGCTTCCTTAAATTCTATAGAAGTCATTTCGTTTTTAGCACTCTTAATAGTAGTAAGAATTTGAGTACAAGTGTTTTCATCTGGTTTATTATCTCCACTAATATAGTTATATAGAGATTTAAAGAAGGGATCGGCATTACCAAGTCTTAAACATCTAGATTCTAGATCTTCCCATCTTTCGATATCCCATAGGTTTTCCATTATCTTATTCCAAGACACATCAAAGGATTCAGTCATATTGAGTCCAAAGATAGGATCCACCACAGGCACTAGTTCCTTATTCTTGTCATATTCCATCTTAGGAATAGAGTAAAAGAATAACTTAGCGTTGAAAGACATATTGAGCTTCTTTGAAAATTCAAAAGCAACTCTATCGTATCTCTCATTATTATTCTGTCCTTCTGTATCACCATTTTTATCTACCTCTACTTCTTCAGCTTTGATATTCAAAGTAGATAGTTGCTCTGCCATTTCTTTTCTGAAGATATCCCAGTTATCAAGTACTTCTTCAATAAGTTGTTCATTTTCTTCAGGAGTAAGACCAGCCATCATATTTCCCTCTATAATAGACGGAATATAATCTAGATTCTCTGTTAACTTAGATATATCAGATGCTTGTCTAACATTAAACACAGACAACAACGTACTAGTAAGTGAGTCTAACACATTGTAGAATACATCCGGATTAATGATAGAAGGCATATTCTTCAATCTGTATTGAGGTACTCCCGGTATAGAGAAGAACGTACCATTGTCTGTAAATGCTTTATGGAATTCCTCCATGGATACAGAATTCAGTTCATATTGAGAATATCTTCCCTTATTTATACCTTTATATATAGTAGTATAGAGACTATCAGATATATTGAACATAGACTTAACAAAGTCTTTTATGGCTCTAAATAGCTTAATAGTCTAGTAACCAAGATTATACCACTTAGCATTCTGAACAATAGCCCAGCTACGGAAGTCTTCTGCCATAGCTTCTTCTACTTCATTTATAGAAGCATTCTTATATTCAGGATGATGTTTTACATAATCATCGTATACGATCTGTCTTTCTCTAGGAGAATGTACAAGTAAGTTCACATAATGCCAAGCTTCATGATACTGAATACCTTTCCCAGCACCTTGTCCAAGGATAATATTACCTATCCCGTTAGTAGCTAATCTAGTAACACCGTATACTCTAGGACCATTGGAAGCAGCTCTCATTACTCCGTTGAATACCATTACTTGGTCTACAGATAGACCTAGTTTATCCATCAACCAAGATTTAGCTTCACGTAAGTCTTGAGATATTCTATTTATTTCATTTTCCTCAGTAGAATACATCCCAGTAACATAGAAAGTAGGTTCTAATCCAACTTCTTTAAATACCTTCTCTAACATAGATTTGATAAACATCTGAGGTTTACCGTCTAAATCATATAAGTATACGAAGTTTTCCTTAGACACTTTCTGACCAAGAGAAGCAGCAAATTGTTCGCGTTCCTCACTAGTCATATATCTAGCTACTTTAGGTGCACTAGCATCAGGTTGTTTAAGAGATTTTACTAACTCCTGAGCCTTAGCTCTTCTATTCTGACGATTCTCAGAAGTAGGTTTTACTTTAGGTTGTTCTTCTACCTTTTCCTCTACTGGTTTCTCAGGCTGTACTTCCGGTTCTTTTACTGGTTCTGGTTTAGTCTCAACAGGTTGTGCTACACTAACCGGTTCAGTAGATACTGATACTGGGGTTTGAGCTTCATTCACAGTTATATCTTCTGCGTATATAAAACCGTCTCTAAAGGCATAGTCACCCATATCAGTTAACAATTTACCACTGTTAACTACCCAAGCTATTGCTGGTGGAGCAACTTTGTCTTTTACTAGTTTGCCTTCTTTCTCTGAGATACCCAATTCAGCTAAAGTAAACTCAAGCTCTCCGGGATACAACACTAGTTTTTCATCTCCCGGTTTAAGTACGCGAACTGCAAGATCTCTAAGTCTTTCTGGTAAAGACTGACTAAGAACATTCTTATCCATGTTCCAATGGTAGTTCTACATCATATACCACAAGATAGCCTTTCTAGCCATCGGGTTAGTCTTTACTTCACTTAATGGTACATCAGTTCTAAAGTATAGACCATTTCTATCACTTCTAGGACTAGCAAAGTAGAACAATTCTGTTTCAGGATCAAAGCCTAATTGCTTTTTAGCTAGGAACTGTACTTCTTCCTGTTTCTTAGCTGATAAACGTGTTTTCTCACCTTGATTAACTATCAACGGTAGTACTCCATACGGATCACCATCTGTAATCAAATCAAGTACATATTCCATAAAGTTAGAATATGATCCATTAGGAGTAGGATTTCCAGCTTCATCGTGACTTCTCAACTTAATGTCAGAAGGCTTCTTAATACTTTCGTCTCTAAAGAATTTTTCGCTCAAGTATACTGGAACAGTATATCTACCTCTCGGAGTAGCAGAAGGCTTTGGAAATATAGCCATCTTACCGGCAAATCCTCCACTACTAGCTAATACTTCATCAGTACCTAACTGTTTAATAGCAAACGGATCCGCTTTATAACCTACTTGAATACCACCGACTCCATAACCAAATGTACATTCAGTCAATATTTTATTAGGATCCAAAGGAATCTGGAATGTTTTACATTCAGATAACTTTCTGAAGATAGGTTTATTACCATCTTTTTGGTTATTAAATGTACCATTAGATACATTTACTTGAGTAGGTACTACATGAGTAAGTCCTTCTTCTGGTAGTACGTATTTTCCATTCTTGTCCTTCTTACATTTCTATAAGTAGAAAGATACTATCTTTTCTTTTTGAGCAGCAAGAGTATTTAAGTCTTCGGCAGCTTTAGACTCTTTAGGTACACTACCTAGTCTGTGTTGATAGTCGATTGCAGCTTTAGCGTTGCTTCTATATGCCGCAGCATATATCTCTCCATTCTTGTCTATAATCATGTAGACAGCTGCATTTCTATATGTAGTTGGATCATTAGGATCAAAAGCAGCTTCATTTGAAGACATAGTGGGTCCCGGAACAAAGTATACCTTAGCATCAGATAAGAAATTAGGATCACCCATAGCCTCTCCTAACTCCTTTCCTGAGTGTATATTCTTTGCTCCTTTTACTTTGAACGGAAGATCCATAGGCTTAGTAGCATCTGGTCTATAGAACAATGTTCTTCCTACTAACCAACTATTCATTATGCTAGTAGAAGACGAAAGACCTGGTACTATACCCTTTTCCTTCTCCTGTTCATTAGCTTTTTCCGATAGAGTCTTAGTAGAGTCATCAGAGTACTGTTCAGCTAGGTTCTCTTTCTCAATCTGTTCTTTAGTAACCTCTTTACCATTCAAGAACATCCTACCTTGATTATCTATAAAGTAGTCCTCTGCATCAGGAAATGCTTTATTTGCTGATCTTTCTAGAGCTACAGGATCAATAAAAGGAAGTTCTTCTGGTTGATCTTCTATCATAGTAGCTTTTATAGCATCTGGAATCTCAGGTTCTGTTTGAGGATCTAAGAAAGGATTATCATCAGATGTTAAACCAAAGTCATCGTCAGGATCTCTAAAGTTAGATGCATCCATAAGATTCTCCATATCTATCTTATCTTGTGTATCATCTTTAGTATCTCTAGTTATCTCCTCTTCAGTTATATCATCAACAGTTCTTTCGTTTGAGACATCTTCAGCATCATCTGCTACAGTAACCAGATCACTTATATCCATTTCTTCTATGTCTCCAGTCTCTTCATCCTTAGCGGTTAACTTATCTTCTTCAGATTCAGTGTATACATCCTCTACCAGACTAGTTTCTTCTTCTCTCTACTTAACGTCTAAATCAGTTGATGCTATCTGAGATCCAGAGTTATCTCCCTCTCCAGTTGGAGTAAAGTCAGGCTCTTCTTCTGATGTCATTTGAGTATCTTGTGTATCCTCGTTCTGAGCATCTTCTATTTCGCTTACTTCACTATAAGATCTGTCATTCTAAGTATATCTATCAAGATCTGCTTTAATAATGTCATTAGCATACTTTCTGGCAGCATTTACAGATTCATCTATAATATCGTTTTGCTGTACGTCCCTATTGTATCTAGCAATTATAGATCTATCGCTAGGAGCTTCTTGACCGTTGTCTTGCGCTTCTTTTGTATATCTATCACGTACTTCTTGTTGTTCCTGTTCTGATAATTGTGACCAGTTACGAATGTTGAAGTCAGCACGTCTATTCATATCAGTTCTGAGTACTACTCCATTCTAATATGCAGCACGTCTGTTTACAGCCTTACTAAGTAATCCAACAAGTATATTTTCATCTGCTATTAATTGTTCTAGTTCTGGATCAGTATTGATTCCAAATATATCTTTAAGCTATTTGAACATCTACTTATCCTTCTTAGTAGCATCTTCTAACTATTTCTGTTTACGATTAATGTGATATACTACAGAAGCTATATTTTCATCACTAACATCTAAACCGTTCTTCTTTGCTTGAGCAATAAAGGATTGCATGTCTTTGAGCTGTCTCTTCAGCTTATTCAAAACATTAAGAGTAGTGAATGTCTACTGAGCATCTCTTACTATGCTAATTAGGTTCTCTTTAACTCCCCATGCTTCTCTTTCTGCATCAGACAAATTATCCCAATACTCATCCACTGAGTTTCTAAACTCATCAGAACTATATATTTGATTTACTTTTTCAGCAAGTTTCTTATTAGCTTCCTTAGCTTGAGAGTTAAATACACGTTCCAAGTCGTATGCCTTCATTGCATTCTTAGCAAACGTTTTATGCTCTTCACTGCCTACTTTAATTCCTAACTGCTCTAAGTTCTCAGATACATTAGGATTATAGTATATACTCTCTAACTGTCTAGCTTTCTTAATGTCTTCATCTATATCTTCTTGAGTAAGACCTTCTGGAGTAAATCTATCTCTAATGTCTTGAAGATTCTGAATCACATCTTGAGTATAACCCTTCTTTACTGCATTATACCATCTGTCTACTTTAACATCTTCTTCTTTATTACTAATGTCATAAGCAGCCATGTTACGTAACATCTTATTAGATTTCACATCTCTAATAAGTTGATGACCGTCAGATATAGTAGTACCAGCACCACCCATTAACAAACCTATAAGAGCACCGACTTTCATGTTCTGCTCTAGTTCTTTGTCATTGTTTAAAGCTTCATCAGGATGTAAACCCATCAGAGCCATATTAGCTTCTGCACCATATTGGAAGTTCTTAAAGAATGCATCCAGCAATGTCATCTTCTTAGGATCATACTTAGAACTTAATTCGTAATCTCTTTGAATTAAGTACTGCTGTCCTTCTTCTGTACCCTCTCTGAATGCGGTTACTCCAAGTTTAGTACCTAAACCTACCACAGTATTAAGTACATCTCTATACTTATTGGCTTTAAATACGTCTTTAGAAGCCATTCTGTATAGAGCTTTGTTTATTCTGTTATCTATAAACTTATCGGCTATATCCGCAACCTTAGTAAGTCCAGTGGCTTTAGCTAAACCTTTACCTCCCTGCTTGAGTAACTCTTTTGCTGATTTCACAGCAAGCTTACCTCCATAAGAGTATAAAGCCATATCCATGGCATACCATACTCCTAAAGCCATGTTAGAAGTAAAGATATTATCCAGACCATTGTATGCACTAAGTTTTATATTCTCAAAGTTAGGATCATCAGTCTTGATATTATACAGAAGCATATCTTCAAGAATCTGCGGCATGGTCATTTCATCTGTATTAATTCCCCTAGCCTATAGTTTCTCAATACCTTGGTCTAATATTCTATCTACGTCCAGATTACCTGAATCCATTTGATTTACTATGTTATTCAAGTAAGCATCAAATACTTCAGCATTAGTTTCTTGAGTACGTTGATAATAACTGTTAGCTGCATTTAAACCAAATTCCCCAATAGCTAACAAAGCAGCTGAATAGGGATTTCCTCTTTTAGCAGCAGATTTTGCAGCCATACTTACTAATCTACCAAGAGTAGCAGTTTCTACAGTAGAAGCAATTTCTCCTAAAGAAGAACCTAACTGTGGTATTGCGTAAGGATAAGATTCTAGATCTCCCCAAGCAAACTCATTATTATTTACTCTTTCTCTAAACTCTGGAGATATTTGATTAGGATCAAAGAACCAGCTACCTTCTTTTAAGATACCTTGTCTGTCTTTAATCTTTTGTACCTTAAGTTCTTGAGATGTTATACTATCATCATATAACTTCTACAAACTGTTTATAATACCAGTTCTATCAGGATTATTCCATACACTTTCTTTAGGCTTGATATTTAATACAGCATCACCATAACCAGTTTTAACGTACTCCTCGTATGCCTCAGCTTTGTTATCAAACATAGTAGATATACTAAGCATAAGTCTATCCCATAATGGTACTTTCTTAGGATCTACTTGCAATCCTATGGAAGTTGTTTTCTCTCCAGTAATACTGTTTGTTTCAAATCCATCGTAGTACAGAGGAGCTAACTTACTGTTACCTCTTATCAGTAACTCATAAGTCTAAGCATTCTGATCCAAATACGTCTATAACTGAGTTGCTTCCTATGGATCACCTTCTCCTGTACTTTGTATCTGATTTAATCTTTGTAGTTTCTCTTCATAGTCTTTCAAGAACTCTATACTTTGCATAGTACGTAGTTCTTTTCTGGCTAAATCACCTTCTAAGGATCTGATATTTGTTTCTACTGCTTTCTCTACAACAGATTGACCTAACTGGTTATTATATATATCGTAACCTCTTTTTATTGCAATACCCGCATTAGGAGTAAAGGCAATACCTGTAGCAACGTTAAGTATCTTAGACCAGTTATAGTCGTTGCTTTTCTCTTCTGGAGTCTCAGTACTGCCTTTTCTAGTATATATATCTGCTAAGTTAGAAGGTATATCATAATCATACTCCTATACCTACTATTTCCTCTCAGAAGTAGTAGGTATATTTTGTACGGTATCCATAGAACCATAAGTCATGGCGTTCATTTTGGGAGCGCCTACCATGAATTTGTTATCTTCCATATTATCTTAGATATCTGTTAGCTGAATCTTCTGCCTATGAATATTTTTCTTTAGTTCCAAGTGTTCTGACTTGTCGTTCGTAATTGGCATTTCTGGTAATAGTAGCTTCATTATTACCTATCTGTAGAGGATAAGTAGCATCAAACTCTACATACAGATCGGAATCATCTAGTTTCTTTCTAGTTAACTTCTTAGTAGTTTCTCCTTTTAGTACCTCTCCAGTTTTTGGATCATATTCTTGTGTGATCTCTATCTATTGTTTATCTATAATATCTCCCAGAGATACTACTTTACTACCTATTAACTTAGAGAAGTCTCCTTTACTAATTGATTCGAAACCAATGTTTCTTAACTGATCTATAGGTATATATACTTTACGTTTGTGATATACTTCATTATTATCACTAAGTACTTGACCAGATCCTTTAACAATAACATCTCTGAATTGATCGTTGTACCAAGCTTGTTGAATAGTAGCCATTGCCACAGATCTATCTTTCCATGCTTTTTTTTGTTTTTCATCTGAAGCATTCTGCATATTACTCATTGCATAACCTAGAGCTCCATTCTCATATCCAAGTAATCCAAACGTCATATCTGCGCCAAGTGTCATATTAGCTGTACTATTAGTAAGCTTTGCATCTTTACCCAGAGCTTCTCCACCACCTTCTACAAGTAGGCTAGTGTCTACTTCTTTAGATAAAGGCTGACTGATCATGTCTAATAGTTTTCTAGAAGCACTGTTTATTCCAGAAGCTTTACTCAAGCTATTCCATGCTGTCTTGAGATTGTTGCTCATATTTCTACTTGCTTTCTGATATACTTCAGAATTAGCTTGTCCACTAGCAACTGCGGATCTCTCTTCAGGAGTTAAACCTCCAAGAGTAGCTAAGTTATTTTGTACAGTAGTAGTAGCCAGTATTCTAGATAAGTCTGGCAATACTTGACTTGCTTCTGAAGCTCCAGCAGCCTTTGCCTTTAAACTATATCTCAACTGTTCTATGAAAGCAGGATCTACATCATACTTAGGTCTACGAGTTCTATCAATTTGTGATTGAGCTACTGCATTAATGAATTGAGATTTGGCAGCATTTGCATCACCGTTATTCATAGCTAAATACTCTTCAAAGTACTTCTGACCCTGAGGAGTATCAATTAAATCATTAAACTTAGCTGTAGCTACTGCCATAAGATCTTCCATATTATTACCAGTTACTACATATCTAGTACCATTCACATAATCCGTACCCAAGAAACCCGGTTTCAGATCATTAAAGTAAGGAGTACTAAGTTCATTCAGATTCATATAAGCTACTGGAGTAATATCATCAAATATTTTACCAGTACCTAGAGTATCATAGTTAGCTATATCTGACTTGTCCCAGCTGTCTTTGAGCCTACCTTCTGCTTTCATCTTAGCTCTCGTCTGTAGACCCATTCTCTAATAGTCTGCACTTTCCTTCAACTGAGACAGAGCAGCATAATCTACACTATTTATTAATGATTGTAGTTTAGCTCTATTACTAGCGTCCTTCATATAGTCAGGATTAGATACCATTTGATTAATGGCATTCTGAAAGTCTTCTCTGCCAATAGTCATATTGTAATAATTTTCTGTATCTACTCTGGAAGGTGATCTAAATTCTCCAAACTTCTGTAACTGTGTAGTAAATTGTTCTGCCGCTTGATCTACTGCTTGTTTTTGTGCCGCACCTATTCTGTATAACTCACCAAAATTGATAGGCACATAAGTATTAATAAACTAAGCCTATGCGGCTTGATCGTACATATTTGCTGCCATATTATCCTTTCTTAAATTTTTTCATGAATGATGCGAAATCACTTGCTTTATAACCAGCTTCTAAGAATGGTCCATACATTTCTAACATAGCCATATCTCTAGATTTCTGATTCTTCATAAGTTGTTTGTTCTGTGCGTACTGACTCAATTGACTCAAAGCTGTTCTCTGAATGTTTCTAGCAGCAGCTCTGCTTCTAGCATTCATATCTACTGCCATATTAGTAGCATTAACTCTTTGTTGCCCTAAACTATTCAAGGTACTAGCATAATCTGCTTTATACTGATTATTAACATTGCTAGCTGTAGAATATAAATCCGATATAGCTTTGTTAGCTGCAACCTGACTCTGAATTCTATACGCTAGATTAGCTCCAGTATTAGGATTGTAGTTAGCTGCATTGTAGTTACTAATAGCTCTGTTCTCACGGATAGCTCTCTCAGCTGGACTAATATCGAATCTACGGTTAGCCATCGTCTAATTTATCTGTGCTTCGTATGGATTATATACTGCATTGAAAGATTCAGGTTTTGCATACATATTAGATATAGTAGGAGCTAAAGCTGCAACATCTGTGAATAGATTCACTATTCCGGAACCCCAATCATTACTAGGAGTATTAGTAACTGTAGGATTAGATGTAGTAGGAGTGGAAGTACTAGATGTAGAAGATATGTACGGAGCTGTTTCATATGGTACTCTTGCTTGTGTTTCTCTACTAAGGTCCAATGTGTTCTATACTGGTTCTACCGTTCTAGTATTAGTAGTAGGTCTACTAGCAACAGATGCTTTACTACGTTGTTTAGTACCTTGACTACTAGCAGTAACAGTTGGTTTGGCAGCGGACACTACCGTTCTAGTATTAGTAGGTTGTGCAGTAGCAGGACCCGTAGCAGATAACAACCAGTATGGTATACCTCCATGCCATTCTCCTGTATTTACTGTATTGTCGGAAGCCTTAACTATATCATTTATAGAAATAGGTCCACTAGGTCTATTATCGTTGACAGTTGTGGCAGTAGAAGCAGGCGCATTCGATTGAGTTTTAGCTGCTGGTTGTTGTGTAGCTCCTGGTACGTATTGGTTGCTTTCATATACATTTTCCCAATAGTTCCAAGGTCTGTATAATCTATCTTCAACCTATACCATTCTCCCTTTATTATTAGCGGTAACTATACCTCCACCATCAAACTTCTATACCTTACTATTACTCTTCTTAGTTCCTTCTTGTATAGCAAACAGTCTATCATATATCATCTAGTCATGCATCTAGTTTAACATAGCTGCATTCTCTGCATACTTATCTTTAGACTTACTTGTTTTCTTAGACATTAATCTTTTACCCATCTGTGCAAACGTTTCTTTACTTCCCGGTACTTTTCTCTTATCACTAAGTATTCTAGTACCTTCTGGTAAGTTAACCAAGTTACTATCTGTTGGTTTACCTTCTTCTGGTACATTAACTATATCTCCTTGTGGAGTATTGAGTACCTCTCCATCATCTACATACGCTAAACTACTAGCTGTACCTCCGTAAGCCATTGTTTGTATATCTGTATCGTAGTCTTGATAGAATTCCTATTCATTCTAATAACCCATAGCTAAACTAGCCTGATTACTTCTAGCGTTAGCTATAGCTTGATCTCTTTGTCTCTCTATCTTTTTTCTATTCCTTTTTCCACCTCTGATACCAGTACCGTAATTAACAGTAATATTATCATCGTATGGATTAGATTGTAGATTTACTTTACCTTTAGTACCTGTTATACCAGATGCTAAACCAGCAACTCCACCAACTATTGCTCCTACTGGTCCACCAACTGCAAATCCAGCTGCTGCTCCCTTAGCTGCTCCACCGATTGTATTAGTTACGGTTTGCATATTAGCCTCTCCTTTAGTAGTAGCTGTAGCAGGAGCAGTTACATTACCTATCATAGAGTTAATAGCATCTCCAGCTTGACCTATACCTCCTATTCCTTGACCGCCTGCACTAGCTCCACCAAATAAATTCTATACTTTAGAACCAAACAATGGATTAGCAGAACTACCCGGGTTATAGTTACCGGGTGCATATTGCTGTACAGATGCTGGAGCTGTTAATTGTGTAGGCAATTGCTTACTGAAATCCGTCTATAGATACGGGGATTGTAGTGTCTGTGGGTTATAAGAAGTACCACCTCCTGAAAAACAATTCTTTTTATTTACTTTTCTCATACTAATGAATATCTATATGTTGTGTTAATATTAGGGAGTTTGAAGTTACGCTGATTGTCACAGTTAATTAAGTAATCACATATCATGTATTTACCTTTCATTCTACCCGGTAATGACATATCATCTTTACTTTCTTTCTCTCTACCCACAGCAAATCTATATGTATCTTCTCTTTGTTCTATCGGATTACTTACTTCAGTATCATCTTTGAAGATAGTTCCTTCTTGAGTCTTAGTAGTAAACTTAATATCCTACATCATCTCTTGAACATTATCGAACTCTCCACTAAAGAATACATTATCATAAGTTTTAGTAAGTAATGGATCCTTATTAACTATAATCTATAACTTAGAACGCATCTTATTTAACGGAAAATCTGCATTTTCTTGTATCATCTAGTCTTTGATATACAAGAGTCTATCTGGGAATGCCAAGCAGTTATCTGGATTAAGTGTATAGAATGATGAAAACTGCTGTAACTATTCATTGTACACTAGATCCTTATCCTCAAATCCCATCTGTACTTCATTGAACTTAGGATCGTATATACTTACTTTAGCTTTCTTAGTATTATCGTTAAACCATGATTGTACGCTCTTCGCTTTAGATAACTTCTGTACTTGATTAGTATATGAACATACTTCATTCTTACTATCATCATACCAATACAAACCACTAGGAGTACCAATGATACTCTTATCATTAGGTGTATCAGAACCATTAGAAGTAGTTACATAATCATATCTATCTAGTACTCCACCAGTACCTAATACTAGTGATGCTTGATCGTTATCTGTAATCAAAGATCTATCTCTAACAGCAGCTATACCTACAGCATCCTTCTACCAGAATAATAACTAATCATTGAAGTTCTTTAGATTAGTTATATCTCCGTGAGATGAATCTACATCTAAGTAATCAGCAGCTTTGAAACTAGTCCAACTATCTGTTATTTCATTAGCTGTCTTAGTACCAGAATATCTGATTCGATTACTAGACTTAAGATTACTTATAGAGTAAGTAGAATCTACTGCATACATCTATGCATCAGGTTGGATACTGTATGCATCATTATATGCATAATATGGTTTCTCTTGACTATGACCTCCATACGATCCACCAGCAGCGGTTATACCTAGATATGGATCAACGTAATCTAATCCGCCACTTGCAACTCTAGATGCTGATTGACCATACATTAGAGCCATATTGATAGTAGTTTCAAATGGAATGTAATCTGATATAGATATACCACAGTAAGTATCTGGACATTGTTTATTTCCTGTAATCTGTGGAATATAAATCACAGTCTTGTTATCCAGTACTCCTAAGTAAGTATCACCACCAAACACATTAATATAACTACTAGATTCGTTCTCTATTAAGTGGCTACTGTAAGTACTTATATATATAGAGTTACTACGAGCGTTATAAGTATTGCCACCATAAGGTATATTAGTAATCTTAATGTTTACTACAGGTGTAGTGAATGGAGTATAGTTGAACTGCTGTATAGCAGAAGCTACTCCAGAGTTAGCTTTAGTAGATAAGTTATTAGAAGTAGACATATCTGTACTAATATTATTAGGTACACCTATGTTGTTATTACTTCTATTTATTACTAAGCAGTTACCAAAGTAACCAGTCTTATTAGCATTAGTTCCATTATCTTGATCTTGGTTATGTGATACTGAAGCATTTAGGTATGTCTTTCCAGCAATGGATGAATGTCTAGATACAGCATCGTTCCATTCTAGAGCTTGCATAATCATAGGGTTAGTAACCTCAAGTATGTCAAACTTACCTCTTACACTATTACTTAGACCAGTATAATGAGCTACATAACGCTTACCAATCATATTAGTTATACCATTAAACTGATGTCCTAGTTTCATGGTACCATCTATTGATATAAGGAACATGTTATTATAATCATCAGAACTTGATACCAAATCACCAGCTCTAAACTAATACTTATCACTCTTCTGAGATTTCATCTCTCCACTCACCTGCGTATGCTCTACTATTAATTGAGTTCTGTCGGAAGAAATATAAGCGCCATAGTAATTCCTATCACCAACATTTACTACTCTGTTAGTTCTAGGATCCAAATACATACACAAGTCACCTGTACATCCTTTAATACTAGCAGCCATATCATCTTTGTTCATGTCTATTTCAGGACTTATCAGAGTTACTATACTACTATCTACTCTTTCTCCTAGCAACCATTTATAAGCAAAACCAGCAATAGTAACATGGAAGCCATTCTTCTGATATGAGTTACCTAAGAATGTGTAAGGACGTCTAGTATTTTCAGATGCTATATCATACTCAGCATCTCTAACAGAGTGATACGGATACGATACAGTGGCTGATACTACAGCTTGTGTTAATACAGTTCTATCTTCCTTAGTTCTCTTGCATCTTACTATCTGATATGTGTGTGCACCATCAGGATAGTTCTTAACATTGAACCTAATACCTATTGGCTTTCCTTTCAATGATTGGTTATCTACATACCAAGGACATGCTTCATAACAATGTGGAAACTTAATATCACCAATCCAATATACAGGAGTAGCAATATTCTTATCATTAAAGAATACTATACCATATCTGTATATTTCATCTCTATGATGGCTTCTATACTTAGAAGCAAAGTATGGATCAGCGTAGTTCTTAAATCTACTATCAGATGCACTACCTAAAGTGACGGTTTCTACTAGAGAGCCATCTAGTTTGTTTATACGAATGGTATTATCTTTAGTAACATTAGTAGTTATAGATAAAGTATCTTGATACTGTTCATCTAGAGTAATATCAGTAGTAATAAACTCATAGTCTATATTCAGACCAGTACCTCCAAGTACAGTAGTACCAAACTTATACTTGGTTACATTAGCTGCACTCATTGCATAGTCTGTTAAGTTATATGGGTTTATACAGTCATGATCTTCTGGTATATCTCTTAAGTAAGAATTCAAAGTAGAATTAGATAAAGTAACATCTATATTCTAATCAGAGCTAGCTCCTTTAAGTATTAGTCTACCATTAGAAGTAAAACGATACGCTCTAGCATCGTAATCAGGTTTCCATGTAGCTTCAGTTATATTAGCAGCGAATAAGATATTATCCTTAGCTTCTATAGTTGCAGCTGCAAATGATGATTCTTGTATCTTGTTAAACTCTTCTATAGTTAAAGTGTTGAGGGCAGTTCCACCAACATCAGTGAAGCTGTACTCTTTAATAGAAGCAGATATAGTAGCTTCTTGGAATACTTCTATAATAGGATCCTCTGTATAATCACTGTAATGTATACGTATCAGTCTAATACTATCAAATAAACCTTCAGGTATATCATTAAGCCTAACAGTGAAGTTAACACTCTTACCAGAGTTGATATCCTTATTAGCACCCATGTATTGCTGCTAGCCTGTTGACACATTACTGGTAGTAAGGTGTATAGCATTACTTACTGGAGAGAAGTTAGTACTAGAACCACGAGTATTGAATAACTGATACGAATATTGTACCATACCTGTCTTCAATTGACCACCACCTAATGATGTTACTTCAGGTTGAGTAAGTAAAGCAGAAATCTGTATATCTAGTAGACTAGAGTTCTTCAGATTACCCGCACCATCAAGATATGAATTCTCTTTACCAGATACATATACATACTTATCATCCATTATGTTAAGAGTCTTTATGATCTACTCTGGACAAGCTATGTATAGTTTAATAATTCCTTCTGATTCGTAATTAGCTACTATCTTAATGTTAGAGTCTACAGTATAACCCAACTTACCTTTTACTACTATAGTGTGTTCCAGAGGTGGGTTATCATAGTTATCTACTCTATAGATTCTATTTACATGAGCATCATCTACAGTAATGATAATACCATATTTATCTATGGTAGTAGTAGCTAATACTTTCTCATCATAGAACAGAAAGTCTCCTCCTTCTACTAATTTTACATCTTGTATATTCTACAATACACCGGTACTTCCATCAGTATCAGTTATAACACGAACATTCTCTGCATAACGATATTGGTTATCAGGAACCATAGTAATGTCAGTATCTAGGTTAAGTCCTTTTACAAAAGTATTTGTCTGAACATCATTCATTATTACCTCCCTTCTTGTACTTCCATATATAACCTCCTGCTGTTTTATTAATTTTTCTAGTATTTAAAACAGATTGTATTGCAGATTTCGCTATTCCTATTTGTCTACTAGCCTAACTAATAGAAGAGAACGTATTTAACAAAGTACCGTCTAGAGAGAACTACTGTACACTCTTACAATTGCGGTATACTGCTTTTCTAGTACACTTTCCTATGTTCTATTTCTTAATATAACTCCACTAAAAACCGTGATATGACTTTTTATTTTTTCGATGTTCACAACATGCTTTAATATTGTCTGGAAATCCATTTACGAACTTTGCTGCCTCCTTTAAATTTAAGAACTCGTGCAAATACTAACCATTTATATTATAACAAAATATAGGTTTACCATCTACTTTGTTTTTATTATAATACCCATATAATTCTATATATTTATTTTCTAAGTACTTTATTGTACTATTGTTATCCTCACAAGTTTCTAATATAATAAAAGAGAATTTATCTAGTCCTATGCTATTTACTATCTCCTATAAATTTTTATTACAGCCTTTATTGTTTTTTAGTGCATTCACATGATACTTTATTCTAGATTTTATATTTGTAGAAGATCCCACGTACATATTATTATCTATGTTGTTTTTTATTGCATATATACCGCAACAAAAATTAGGAATAGAAGATATATTTTTTAATTTATATTCTTTCATGGTACTTTAATTATTCCAATTATACAAAATCTGTTCTTCTCCAGCATGCTCAAAAAAAGTATTATGTTCATCAATTTCTGGATACAGTCTATCCCAAGTATTCTGTATACTCTTAAGTTCATCTACAGTAGGCATCATGGCTTCTGCATAAGCTTGCTTACGATAGAAATTCCATGAGCTTCTCATATCATAGTATATGTTCTAACTAAGTTGCCCTTTCAAATACTTAGGATAGGACATCTTCATTGCTACATACCAGAAGATAGCTTCAAAGTATGAAGGTATATCTGGTATCATAGGCATACTATCTTCATCAGTAGGTATAGCGTGATAGGATACTTTAACCCAACCACATGGTACATTAACTGTAATGTAACCCGGTTTAGTAGAGTACTGTAGACTAGTATTGAATGTAGCAGGATTGCCTACTATAAGTCTACCATTGTTACTAGGTACAGTATACTGATTTACTAAAGCGCTAAGGGTTTGTTTAATGTTCTGATCACTATTAAGTATCTCTAATGCATCCTTATCATTATCTAAGTTAAAGATATTCTTTACTAGTGGAAGTAAAGCATTATCTTGTATTAACATCTTAGGATCACATTCTCCACACTTCTTATATATACCAAAAGAGTTAGTCACCTTTCTCATTGGTAACCAACCACATCCGTTTTCAAAAGAAAACGCTACTTGATTTAATCTATATAAATCACAAGGTAATTTAGCTTGGTAATTCTCTACTTTTAAATTTACTACTTTGTGCTCTAACTATTGTACAGCACCTATCTTCTCCATAGCTTCGCCTATGTATTCTCTTACATCAGATATTCTAATCTCGTCCTCTTTTAGATCTAAATCAGCAATTATCTTGGCTATAACTGCTTTGGACGATACCATATTATTGTCTATCATATTAATCGTTATTGTGATATTTCCATATAAAGCCGTAAGCCGATTTGTATTTGCCTTGGCAACATCTTTTTATACTTACTCTTTTATTCGTGTTACCCATACTTGTTGCAGCATTAGCAATTGAATCAAATGTTTGTATATATATCCCGTCTATAGAAAACATGTCTACTTTTTTTCTTTGTTTAGCCACTAGTGGACTATTTCTCATTTGTTCTGATTTTTTCTTTAGACTTGATTCATTCCATTTTCTATTTCTATTAGACTCTGCAATTATTTCTCTATGTTTTTGAGTTATAATGTGACCACTATTATGTACACCGGTAGTCTTACCAGCTATTTTACATATGTTATAATCTCCTAATTCATCTATGTATTTCTATTCTATGAATAATAGAGTATCTTTCACATTTTCACAAGTTTCTAGTATCAAAAATCCGAAATGTTTCTACCCATATTTATTGAATGCTTTTTGTAATATAGGATTAGCGTGTTTGTCATTTGATAATTCATTAAAATGTTGACGATATCTTCTTCTAATAGAACTACTTGATCCTATATATTTTTTATTGTTCAAAAGATTAACAATTGCATATACTCCAGGTGTATCTTCAAACTGATATTGCCCATCCTTCTTAAATTCAAATAAATCATCTAATTTCAACGTAATCATGTTCTCTATTTTTTATTATTTGAGCCAATTTTCTTTTATTAGCGCGAGAAGCTACAAACTAATATTTTGTCTTATTTGTTAGTAAACAATCCTTTTTACTCCATAAGAATCTAAACTTATAGTAATTACTATGTTCATTAATAAAGTACACAGCTTTACCTTGTACTTTACTTTCGTGATAGTCTATCCTAAGACTCTTATTATCAAAGTTTTTAGGCTATCGTTTTACTATACTTAGATTTCCAAGTCTACATGGTAGTTTGAATTCTCTACTATTTTCCATTATCTCTTCTACGATATACTTAAAGTAATCTTCAACAATTTGTCTGTATGTTTTGTAGTCAACATCATATACAGTATCTCTTTCGATCTAAGATAAGTAGAACTCATAGAAGTCTGTTATAGTATACGATTTTTTCATTGCTATCTAACATTAATGTTCTACATATCATCTCTAGAGTTATTAGTTTCATCACTAGGCATCTGATGCATGATATTTAACTCTTTACTAAAGATCATATCTTTAATAACTGGTATCATATGTGCAGGTACAGGATATTCACTATCAGGATCAAAGCACTCATTTAAGTCTGCTGGATTCTCTGCTATGATTCCTATCTCTACCCATTCTAGTTGATTGTCACTACCTTCGATGTATAACCTGTTGTTCTTAATATAAGCGATGTAATCACCACAAGTATACTTTCTGTATCTTTGATATTTCATTTTAGTTTCATGACCTAGCTGAATAAGGTTACCATACATGTCCTTGACATATACTAAACCGGTCCTGAAATGGAAGTCTATTAGTTTAGGTAGTTCTATATTACTCTTATACTCTATCTTACCAGCTACAGTATCTACTTTGTCTAAGTGTATACATGGCATAGTCTAGATGTACATTGGATTAATATCTCTACCTTTGTCTATATCTTGCTTTATAAGTACAGCTCGATAATTAGCTATCCATTGTTCGATCTATATCCTACTTATATGTTCTGATTCAGCTACAGAACTATTGCGCAATTCAAGTAGAATATCATCAATAATACTAGATAATGTATTTAATTTCATACTTTGATATACCTCCAGTGGTATCCTCCACATTTAATGTTACTATTACAACTTTTAAATATATTAGATTGATATAAATTATTCAATCTAGATGCTTCTCTCATAGATTTATATACGTCTACTATACTACCATCATCAGCACACTTGGCTATAGGCGTCATATTTTTATTAGTACTTCTCTGTGAGTTAGATCTTCTACTTATACAAGTACCATAATTTATATTATATTTGTGAGTACACCATTCTAGATTATCTAAACTATTATTTAATTTATTTTCGTCTCTATGGTTTACACACGTATAATTATGAGGATTTGGTAGAAATGTTGAAGCAATTAATCTATGAACGGTTTGAAATTTTCTATTTCCATATTCGTCGTATAATAGAACTTTAAGATACCCATTTTTAGATACCTGCTGTTTTAGTTCTCTACCTTCTCTAATATAGTTGAATCCGTATATACTCTTATTATTAGGTGGTACAATGATCAGCCTATCGTGACTTCTTATCTTACCTGTATTAGAAGCTTGATATAAGCCTTCATATTCCGGTATATCTTTCCAAATTTCTTTCATCGTTTTTATTTTAATGCATTAAATATACTTATAACGTATTTTAAGCTTCTCTAAGCTCTTTTGTGTGTTGGATAGTACAACTGATCGACCAATATAATAGCGTTTGTCTAAACGTCTTAAAATAAAAAAGGCTAGTATTAACTAGCCTCATTCATTGCATTCTGTATATTCTATGGTAACATCTGTTTCATCTAAGGTGGAACCATATTACTTGCTTGCTTTATTAATCCTTTTGATTTATTATAGTAAATCAGATATCTATTGCCAGTGGATATTTCTTCTGTAGCCATTTGATCGCCTGAACCATTTATAAGAGCTCTAGCCCCTGTAGAAGTAGTAGTCGTAGGACTTACTTGATTAGCTGTTCTAGTAGTATCTATACTTACTAAAGAAGCTGCAGTTACTGTTGTAGCAGGAGTATTTACTATATTAAGTAAAAACATTCCTTCACAAGGAAGTTGTCTCCAGATTCTAGGACAGATACCATAAGTAACAGTATTGTTGGTAGTATCAGTGGTAACATATATCGTTCTCAACGAAGGTATACCAAAGTTATCTATAGTTCTTACTCTACTTCTGTTAAATGTATAAGGATTAAAATTAAAAAACATATTTACCTCCTTTCTTAGCATCCACAGCCACATCCATCAGAGTAACCATTGTAACCATAGCCTGTAAAGCCACCATTACATCCATACGGGTTACAAGTCAGATATGCAGGAACCGGAGTAGGTCTTAACTGATTAACAATGTTAGCGGTTTGAGCTTGCTGAGAAGCAGCTAAAGCCAACTGATTGTTTTCTTGACGCAATGAGTCAATCTTGTTCTGCATTTCACGCATTTCAAGTTGACAGAATCTGTCATTAATTATTTGAGTCTAAGCGTCTATTTTAGCACCCAAGATGTTGAACTGAGTATTAGCGTTGCTTGTCAGAGTATTAGTCTGATTTACAATAGCTAATTGGCTCTCATAACCCTGAGTAGTTATAGCGTTACGTACATCACAGCAGCAAGAAGCCAATTGTGATGCAAGGCTAGCATTACCACTCTGGATAGCATTGATTACTTGTGCGCCTGTCAATTTAGTATCACAAGCTATCTGGCTAACACTAGTATTAATAGTGTTCAGTGCATTCTGTACTGCATTAATATCACAATTCAAAATATTGGACAAAGTAGCGATAGCTTCTTTGTTACCATTGATTGCTTGCATTAACAAGTTAGTATTAGCATCTGTGTTCAACTGAGAAGCAAGCTGTGAAGCTTCACCACTTCTGTTACCGAAGCCGTTGCCTCCCCAGCCACCCCAGCAGAAGAAGATCAGGATAATCCAGATCCACCACCATCCTCAGCGCCACCGCCGAATCCGCCATTGTTATTCATCATAGCCATCAAAGCAGCAGGGTCCATACCTTTATTTGCGTTCTGCATTAAAGCAGCCAGACCAGCGTCGAAACCGCGGTCTTGAAGGATAATTTTATCTTCTAACATAATTGTTGATTTTATTTAGGATTGATTTTATTTGATTAATATCTAATGTAGCGCACAGAACGACCACGTTTGAGTTCATCTTCGTAGGGAAACATTTTCTCCTTCTCATAGTCCCTCTCGTCGTATTCTCTGTCATATTCTCTACGTCTACCATATGAAGATCTTCCCATTCTTCCGCCTCTACGAAAGTTACCGTAGGCTTCATCATCGTCATCATCTTCATATCTGCTGTAGTTTCTGTCGAAGAGTTCATCTTCAGCTTCTCTAATCTTGTCGCACATGATATAAATATAGTAATACCACATCTTACCTTCGTCGATATCTTTGTCACATAACCAAGCTTTAGCTAGTTCTACAAAGTACTTAGCGTTGTTAGAGCCAGTCATGTTAACTATCACTCTATAGTAATCAGAGTAAACCATATTCAATGCAACATACCAATCGTATTTGTTGAACTTGTCATCAAAACGAATTCCATACTGATTAGCTAAGGCAGAAGTTTCCTCTAATGACCAGTGTTGACCTTTAGAGCCGTCCTCATTCTCCATCTTACTTACAGCTTTACGCGCATGTTCGTCATCAAAGTGAGGACCATGCTTAGCTTCATAAGCTTTTGTACGGATTATTCTATGCATATTATTATTGATTAATTTTAATATTTTGTTTGATTATTCCGTAACTTCAACTATCCTAGTATCTGTTACTTTAATTAAGTCATTGCTGTTATATATCTGATACTTTCTGATACGATCTTTCTTCCAATCAAAGTGTAAGAACCTCTAGAAGCCATTCTTATACTTATTACGATATTCTTTTTTCTCTTCTACGAACAATACTTGAGAGTTCCTTAAATCTAATATGGCGGTTAAGATTGAGTCTTTTCTTTCTACTGTGATAGTAGTTAAAGGATTTAGCTTTAAGTCTTCTTTAAAGTCTACTTCTTTAGTTATTATTTTAGTAATAGTATCCTTCATTTCTGTATTGATTACTTGTACCTACTAGAGGTTCTTGTCTTTGATCTTTAATTCTTTCTACACTTCCTTGGCAGTCTAGAGTAAACTATCATTTGAGTTATTTAGATCTACTACCTTCAACTGAAGTGTTCTATTATCGTCTCTTAATCTACTTGTCAAACTCTGGTAATATTCGTAATTATTTGTTACTTGCCCTAGACGTTCATCTAGAACCTATATCTTCTTACTCTAATAAAAACAAAAGGCAGCCAAACCAATTATGATAGTGACTGCCAATTTACTGAGATAACTCTTAATCTCTGATAACATGTTATTCTGTTTTAAATTCTGGTAATATATACTAGATTGCTAGCGCACTAGATCTAGACATTTTTTCTACTAGTTCTACATCTACTTCATTTTCATCGAAGTCATGAATGTAGCCTATTACTATACTTCCAATCCAGTTATTCTTTTCGTCTGATAACTTTCGTATAGCAGTAGTATGACAACCGTTACTTGTCATTATAGATTTAATCTTGTTATCCAGATTAGATGATTCAATATCTTTTACGAACAAATAATCTTGGTTTGCTAGTTCTGATACGAAGTTAGCTACTGATTCAATCTTAATCTCACATAGAGATTCTCTTACTGAAGATACTCCGTACTTCTTTACTTCAAGCGTAGCAGATATGAACATCTCTCTATACAAAGGATGTGGTTGAATTAGGTATACTCTATCCGCTTTGAGGAAGTATAATAACTCCCACAACTCACCATATATAGTAGCAATGCTACCAGCCTTCTTTACGTTATTCTGATGTTCTTCTTTTCTCCATTTCTCAATCTTATAGTCAGTCATTTTATTTTTAGTATACTGATTATAAGTAAACCAGAGTGCTGCGATAGAAGCTATTCCTGTAAGTATCTGTGGTAAAAACTCTATAAACATTTGAGATATCTTTAAAAAAATTAATCCTAGCGCAAACTTTATGTACTAGGATCTGACAATGAATCTGAAAACTACTTATAAAACGTAGTTATATGTATTAGGTTCTCTTACGTTTACTTGTATTAATGTATTCCAATAGCTCTTTATGTTTTGTCATTTTACTTAAAAGATTCTTACCATTACAATATTTAATCCAACCTATATAACTACAGATCTTCTATTTGTATTCACTCTTACTAAGATCGTCTCTTCTGTTTAATTTACTGATCTTTCTACAGAAGTTCTTCTTAATAGTTTTCCTTAGAAGAACATGAGTGTGATATACTCTATATCCTACAAAGTCTATTCCTCTAGAATCTACTTTGAATATCTGCCAATTGTCTTTAAACTTTATATTGAGTTTAGTTTCAATATACTCTTTCATGTCTTTGAACAACTGACGTAGTTCTTCTTTGTCTTTTCCTAATATTACTATATCGTCTGCGTACCTGAAATAGTATTTTATATGTTTCTCTTCTTTAATCCAGTGATCAAGATATGTAAGATATAAGTTGGTAAAGAATTGTGATAAGTAATTACCAATAGGTACTCCATCTGCGGAGTCTATTATTTCATCTAATAACGCTAGTAACTTCTTATCCTTTATCTTTCTCCTTACTATCTACTTTAATATATCGTGGTCGATAGAAGGATAGAACTTTCTAATATCTAACTTTAAACAGTACTATGTGTTAGCTACGTCTTTCAATGCAGCTTTAACGTCCTTTAATGCTTTGTGAATACCACGGTTCTTAATACAGCTATAAGTACCTTTAACGAAACAAGATACCCATATAGGTTCCATTATATTCATAATAGCATGATGTACTATTCTATCTGGATAGTATGGTAACTTAAAGATCTCTCTTTCTTTAGGTTCGTATATCTTATAAATGAAATACTCCGAGGTCTTATATGTACCATTTATTAGTTTATCCTGTAGATCCAAAAGCAATTGTTCTTTGTTCTTATCAAATTGTATTACTTCTGGTCTATGTTGTTTGTGTCTTCTAGCTTTTTTATCAGCCAGGTGTAAGTTATCTAAACTTACTATTTTATCAAATAAATTATTATATCTTTTCATCTGGAAACCCTTACTGAATTTTCACAATGTTACTAATACAGCTAATAAGTTTGTAGTTTTTTACCTAGAGGTAAAGTCTTCTCCTACAGCATCTTTTAAATATCTTTCTGTTTTATTATTGCAGGGTTCAGCGAGCTGACAGTAGCATTGGCATTACTGAGCTCATTGTTAGAATTAACATTGAGTAACCTAGCATTCGTGCTATTCTCAGTGTTACTGCTTTTCAACGCCGGAGAACAACTTACCTATATTTTAAATCAATAGATTACGGTATATAGGTTAACCGAGAGCCGACAGTAGCAATGGCAAGACCGAGCCCAAGGCCAGAAAGAACACCGAGCAACCCAGCAGCCGCGCTAGACCCAGCGCCACTGCCCAATAGAAATAATCTATCAGTCGTGCTGTTATTGGTCCAGTTATAATCACACCAATAGGTTGTAGTGCTACCGCCGTACGTTTCATCAATTGGGGGAACTAAATCAAAGGCTGCATTGTATACCAATTTCTTTTTATAACCTTCATTCGTAACTGTACTGCATTGGTATTTGTAGTCATTGATATTAGTAGATCCAAACGTGCTTACGTCGTCATTTAGGTAAACGTCATTCTTTTGAGTTTGTTGATTATAATGTATAAAACTGTCTATAGTATTTTTCCATACATGTCCAAAAGGATTCTCGATACCTCTATAACTAGGTACTTCAAATGTTCTCTTAGTTACAGTTCCTTCTGCATCTGTACTATCTACAGTAACGGAAGTAACACCTGTATAGTTCCCGTGTTCGTCTGTACTACCACAAGGTATAAAGCTCCAAGTATCAGTACCATTTACTTTAATAGTACCTGTAGTAACTCCATTACCAAGACCTCCTTGATGATAACCTTCAGCTGTAAGTTCAGCGTTGAAAGCTTTCTGTGAGTTAGTACAAGCGTATTCTACTAAGTAAAGTATAGTTAATATTCTATGAGCTTTATAAGTATACATATTCCAGTTCATAGTATCAGAGTTATTAGCTCTAGCTCTCTGTTGCATAGTAACTCTATTAGTACTTACTAAAGGGACACTAGTACCATCGTTGATAGACTTAAGAACATTGTTTACATTAGTAGCTTCATATGCTGAGATATAGAACTTCTCTACATGTTCTGCTTCTGGAATGTGAGGATTATTAGGATAGAGATTCAGATATACTGTAGTATCATCTGTCATACATTTATACCAGAACTCTGGTATCTCAACCATAGTATTAAGAGTCATATCTCTATCTGTACCATCTTCATACTTAGTTCTATCTGTAGGATTAAGATACTTAACTATACCATCTGAAGTAATAGTACAAGACTTCATCTTAGACTGTATAGGTAGTTCTTTATGCCAAGGCATATAACCTGTTCTAGTTAGAATAGTATTCTGAGGTTCAAGAGGAAAGCTGACGCCATAGTAATTAGTGAATACGTTCACATCACCTAAGTATGCAGCTATAATATTTCTATCTCCTAGTTTCATATTATTCGTGAATTAAATAAAGTGTTTTAGAATCTTTAGTCTGTAGAGCTTCATATTCAGCTTGAGTCATAGCAACTACATTAGATACATCATCTGAAGCTACACAATGACTAAGGTCTACTGTTTCAGATAACTTATCCCATTCAGCAGGATTAGCTACAATACATACATAGTTAGCACCAGTATCTGTTAGATTATATACGTCTCCAACTACAGCTGTAGCAGGTAGTGCTTCGAAATTAGCTACAGAACCTTTCACTCTATATACTGATGCTACTTTAGCATCTACTTGAGTTTTAGTATATGCATCAGAAATACCATAACCAGATAGAGTAGTGGCTTTATTAGCTTTACTGTCTAGTTCTTTCTAAATAGTCTCAATCAAATCATTATCAGTAATAGTACTCCATTCAGATCCAGTCCATGTTTTAATACATCTACCATATGGATCAGTTTGTAAGTCTATCCAATACTGTACTTCTTTGTGATTGGGGGTTGACTTACTAGGTACGAAATTTATAGTTTCTCTCATAGTTGTTCTTCTTTCTTGTATAAATATTAGGTTATTTAAATCAATTATTTCGTCTTTCTTCATTCTGTATTGCCTTCTATTCCTACGTACTCATTCAGCTCTAAAATCTTGTCATCTGTTGAGATTTCATCGAAGAGCATGAAGTCATATAATGCCATATTAACAAAGTAAGCATTCGACTTGCTTGAACCAATAATAGGATAGGTCTTATTTGCTCCTGAACTTAACTCATTTGTAATAGTTATATTATGGGTAATAGCTCTCAATTCCGAAGCCTTAATATTACTATTCAAGATTCCATCAATGTATGTTTGTCCATTGTTTCTTCCTTGATAAGCCGGAATAGGATTGCCATCACTATCGTTCGTACGCTCTATCAGAATCATTATTAGTCTTATTACCAACTATAACTACAGCTTTAAGAGAAGCTAATACTTCTGGATCTATATAAGGAAGATCTGATTCCATATTGCCAATCTTCCACTCTCCTAAGACACATGAACCTACTTTAGTGAATAGACTAATACGTATCCACGTATTCTTAAATTCACTTAGGTCTATAGAATCTGTATTAGTATAGGTTCTTTTTAAAGTGGTATCTCCATATGCTATTACCTTTACTTCAATTGTACCTATATAGTTAGCTGGTTCTGAAGTAGACTCATTGTCTGGCTGCAGATACCTAGTTAACCTTGGAAATACATAGTATGCCTAAGGATTAATGAATATAGGATTATATAAAATTGTTTTCATCTGTATCCTCCTCTGTATTACTTAATAGTAATAGTAATCTCTTCTCCATTCTCTACTGCTTCTTGCATCTTATCATACAATGCTTTAAACGTCACAGTACTTTCTATTACTTTACCAACGACATTATTTTTTCCTACTAATAAGCATCCATCTGTATCCTCCTCTGTATTACCGATGTGAATTAGTATGCCATCGAAACCAGGTATATCTAATAGTCTAGGTAATTTACCATTACAGAATTTGTATTGTTTATATTTACTAAACTTAGGAGATACGATATCTAAAGTAACTTTATATGTACCAGTAGGTATAGCAGTCTTACCATATACTTTGGCTTTCTATATATCTTCTGTTGACATATCTTGCGTAAGTCCTCTATCCGTATCTTCAAGAACATTGCAGAACTTAACACCATCTATATACATATTACTTATAGTATATGTACTTCTTTTCGCTATTCTTTCTGATATTATATGCATAACTTCAATAATAATATTATACCTACTTGAATTGCTTGACCTATAGTACCACCAATTATAGTAGCTACCCAATCTAACCAATCCCATTTACCACCATACATTTTATCTTTAAATTCCATACCTGATGCTAGACCAGCTACGAATAGTATGGTGAACAGAGCACCTGGTACTATAGCATACTTCAGGTGCTTCATTCTATTACTCTCTTTTAACCATTTAATTTGCATATCTTGTAGTTCTAGGTTGAGCGTCATAAACTATGCTGCCGAGTAAGTCAGCAGCCAAGTTCATGCCAAATTGTTTATCGTCATTATCTATTTCGTTTACCTTGACTAATACATACTACAACATAGTATATATGCTTTCCAATAACTCTCTGTCAGTTAATAACTTCACATCCATATTAATCCCTCATATTAGTTGCCCATTGTTCTGGTATACTGCTACTATTAGTGATAAGACTCTTACTCATGTAAGCAAATACATTTTGTTTATTCGTATTAGTAAGATTATTTAACCATGTCCAGAATTCTGGCACAGAACCTGTTGTGGAAGTATCTCCATAGAATAAACCTGTTACATTCGTAAGATTCTTGTGTTTAGATTGAGTAAACAGATTTGATCCTATCTTCTTAGGTCCTTGTCCCATCCATCCTCCAGTAGAACTGGTACTAGCTAATGCGTATGATATATTCTGTAATATGTAGTTATACTAGAATGTAGTATCACTTAACTGTTGAACATCATCAGCAGAACCTTGGAATGTAGCATCGTAGAATAGATATGATATATCAGTAAGAGCTAAACATTTACTAAGTAAAGTAGATGGTATTACTACCTTAGCTGGTACGTATATTCCTCTGAATAAACCAGAAACGCTTTTTAATGATATATTGTTAGATAACATATCAGAAGGAAACATTTCTCCATTGTTATTGTCATCAGCCCAAGTGTATGGAGATATACAATAACAGTACGCGAATATGTTATTCAGATTAGTAACATTAGGTATGTGTTTGAATATACGATTAGGTATTCTACCATATATACCATAGTTATATCTCTGAATCTCATCAACAGTTTTTCTACCACTACCGTACAATACATTCTATATATTAGTACTAGCTGCGTCAGCACAATACTTAAACAGATCAGAAGGAACGATATAGTTCATACTATCTAATCTAGTTTGATTCTGTGGACTCATTGGATAACGCATATCATCCTGATTGAAGAACTCTTCTGGTATATTAGGATCTACATCAGTAATAGAACCAGATTGTATCTTACTATATAATGAACTGTTTTGTATTAGATTTCCTAATCCATATATACCATCATAGTAATCAATGTTCCATATCTTCTTATAAGGACTATAGTTAGGATTCTTTATTACTCTACGTATATCCTTATTTGGATTATCAATATACTCTGGAGTAGTTCCTGGGTTATTAGGATCATATACAGGATTAGGTATCTAATCTCTAGGATCATATGCTGAGTTAACTATATACTCACTTATATTATAATTCTCATTAGATATGAGTAAGTCTCCTGCATCTTCAACAGTATTTAGTTCTATCTATTTTCTAATATATCCTTTAGCATTAGTACTCATAAAGTAACACAATGCATAGTTCATATTAGTTATAGTATTCCTAATTGCTTTGATAGAATCACTATACTCTATAGCACTAGGTAATACAGCATCAGGATTATGAGTACCATCTTCGTTGATACCAAAGTTCTCTGTTATACCTAATCTTGCAGCATCAGCGGTACTCCAACCAGTAGAAGATCTGATAAGGTCTTTCTCCATATAGAACAAACCATATGGTACTCCACCTTCTTTAGAATACTTACCACTAGCTTCATAGAATGCATATGCTACATTAACTAACTTGCAGTTAGTGAATCCTTTACTAGTTAATTTATACTTGATTAGCTAGTCTCCAAATACTCCTACTATCTATACTAAGTTAGTACAGTCATTGAAGATAGTACCGGGTAATTCATATGTTACTCCTGTAGAATTAGGTACTGTCATATTAGCAAAGAACCATGGACAAGCAATAAGATTGATACATCCCTTGAACACATCGTATGGATATACTTCATCACCTTCTCTAACAAAGGTCTTATTTATACCAGCTCCAGAAAAACATACTTCAGAACTACCGGGAACTAGATTAGTATCAGTAGTATTACCTAAGTATTGAATAGTAGTCTTAATCTATCTGAACATACTGTTGTGTATAGGGAAGTATACCTTATCACCTTCGTATGAAGTTATGTTAATAGATCCTAATATCTACTGTATCTTTCTAGAGAACAATTCCATATTATCGAATTCTTCTCTACCACCAAACAAGTTAATCAATGAACCTTTAGCTTTAATGCCTCTGAAACTCCAACTAATAGTTACTAGTTCTCTATTGTATGCAAACAGTGGACTGTAATACGTATTATTCTCTGTTACTTCAGTATCAAAGTTAATCCAACAACCATTGAACATATTACCTAAGTTAGTCAGCTTCGGTAAGTATCTCAATAGCTTGGATGCTCTAGCATAAGCTCTACGACTCTCTGCATTTTCTTCTGTTAATGTTTCATCACAGTTATCTACAAAGATAACATTACTGCTACCATAACCAAAGAAGGAATCTATTACCTATAATTGTAATGGAGTATCTTCAGCTGCATTGTAGAAGAACAAATCATCAATGTAGAACATATTACTACTAGTTCTAAACATTTGATTAACGTTAGTTAACTTCTTCAATGGACTAAGTAAACCATTATACTCAGTAACTGTATCTCCAGTATGAGTAGGACTATACATCGGACCACTTAAACCTGTAGCATAGAATGCTAAAACTGCACTAGTTACATTACCACAGTACTTGAATGTATCCCTACTTAACGGATTCTCAAAGCTTGTCTTAACATTAGAGCAAGCATAGAATAAGTTATTAATAGAGGTCACATTATCACACATATTCAATATGTAATAAACATCGTATATGTTTACTTTAGTACCTTGGAAACAACTACTTATGTCAGCAGTACCTAGTGTTATATTAGTTTCTAGGTTCTCGTTATTGTCCCATTGAGTCTTACCTTCTGTAGTATCTGTATCAGGTCCATACCATTGTCCTCTAGTTGGTTTAATAGTTATATCTTCTAACACGTCATGTATAAAGAAGTTAGGACAGGTACTAAACACACTACCTGAGTTGATCTTAATGTGACCAAATACTCTACACAAACTAGAACAGTTATTGAATGTAGAACTATTAACTGGATAAGGATTAGTCTTACTATTCTTAAACTTAATGTACTTAGAACTATTATAGTACAGATATAGGTTATCAAATGTAAACGGACTTAAGTCTAATACCTTCTCACCTGTTGAAGTAGTAGCAACTGGATTATTACCATACTGGAAAGCACAGATATTACTAGATGATATATTGAGAGTCTTTAACTTATTGAAGTTAGGTGCAAACTCAATAGTATCATAAGTATTAGTGTTGTCCAGACTTAGTTCTTCTAGATTAGGAGCACCTACTAAACTAATAGCTAGATTAGCATTACTACAGTTAGATAGTGTTACTGATTTAAGAGCATTAGCATTAGACACATTAAATGTAACTAGCTTATTACAGTTAGGTGCATATATCTTCTCTAGCTTAGCACAACCAATAACATTGATGGTAGTTAGGTCTCCTAGGTTACGTAAGTCTAATTCAGTTATCTAGTTACAGTTGCTTACCTCTACTGATTGTAGTTTGTTACATCCCGTAAAGTCTACTTTAGTAAGGAATGGTTGGTCAGATAGAGTTACTCTTTCAATAGTACTATTAGTTAAAGTAAGAGATGATAGAGCAGCATTAGGTAACGCTAGTGAAGTAACACAACCATTAGATATATCAATAGTCTTTAGTTTGTTGTACTTCTGTACATCTACTGGGAATGAGTTAACACCAGAGTCTCCAGACCAGAAACTAGTGTTAGATAGATTGATATGTCTAATGTCAGACATAGATGTACCATCCTATGTCTTAACAAAGATAGTAGCAAAGTCAATAGGATTAGACGATAGTGTACTAGTATTCTGTATATCTATTTCAGACATACTAGGCAATGACATAGAAGTCATGAAACCCTAGAATCGTATTACATCTAGTCCTTTCATGTTACTAATCTCTGACATGTTGTTAACAGTGATCTGCGTATTGAATGATGATAGAGATGGCAAGTAGATATCTGTATCCACATTCTCTTCAACATAATACCTAGTCTCACTACCAGCAGCGTTACCGATATTTACAGTAAGTATAGCAGGACTGTTCATCTTAACTGTTAACTTAGAGTTGTTAGTCTAAGCACCACTACACTTGAATGAACCTTTTTCATTATATGGATAGATAACATTATTGTTAGCAAACAAGAATACACCATCCATAAACGTCAAACGCTTTTTCAACCAGTCTCTAACAAAGTCATTACGAGTACCATGCAAGAACTCTACGTTAGCGTATGAAGCAGGACTATCGTCATCTTTCTAATATTTAGTCAGATACTTAACACGATAGTCATAGTTGTATAGAAGCTCACCACAGTCTTTAGTTTGAGAACTGAAGTAATTCTCTACGAACATAGAAGAACTCGTTAGAAGCGAGCTATTTGTTCTCCAGAGATCCCATAGACCATTGTAATCACTACCAGAATATACACCAGTACTTATAAATCTACTATCTCTAAGTACATCCCATAATCTACTAGAGTATTCATCATATCCGTTGTTAGGATCATTCTGTTTAATGATTAACGAGTTAACGCCTGTAGTAGTATCTGCATTACTGAATCCGTCAATGTATGCTGTCTTAGCTACATTCTCCTCACCAGTATTACTTAGACCATTAGCTGTATCCATATCATAGAAACAAGGATACCACTTATTCATATTAGGATCTGTAGTAGATCCACCTACATTCCATGAACGTAATACCATGTTCTTACCTAATGAGTCTACTAGACCAAATACTACGCATATCATAAAGTATGAGTACGCGTTACGTATACTTAATCTTAAAGTAAGATCATCAGCTAATGCTGACCATGATTGCTGTGCAGGGTATGTAGCTCCAGTCTTTTCATAACCTTTATTGATAGTGTTCCACCTATACTTGTCTATCTCTTCACCAGTCATACCAGCTAGAGTAGTAAACAATAACTGTAGTCTCTACCATATGTTGTTATCGGTTACAGCTGTAGCATCCTAAGTAGCACCATTAAACTTGAACTCTCCTACGTGTTGAATAACAGTTAAGTCATCCTGCATGAACAATGCAGTAGGTTGTATACCTTCAGCTGTTTCGATGATATTCGCGTTATCACCAAACTCGTATGAGTATATCTACTGTTGATTAATACTACCAAAGTTTTCATTTACTTTATATGCTTCATACTTAGTTATGAATGCTGGAAGTGGTTGATCAACGTACTCACCTGTTACATTCTTAATCTTAGTAGTAAAGTTCTTTAAGAACTTCATACCCATATTATAGTATGCTGCACGACCTAAATTGAATGAGTAGATACCCAACATCTCTTGAGTACTAGTACCGTCAAACTGAATAAGTAAGATTACAGGGAAACCTTCTAGTGTATGCTTAATAGTTACATCAGTATGAGTCTAACTTGGAGTAATAGAGTCTACAGGACGTCTAGCTTCAAGTTCCTACATAGGTGGTGTCTTATCAAACAGTACATCTGCATTATCATTAATCCACTTACCTATAGAAGCATTATTAGCATGAGCACTGTCTACTACGTCAGCTTTCAAAGTAAACTGATTCTCTGGCATCCACGTAGACTTAGGTTGGAATAACTCTGGTCCAATAGTCTTACCTTCATCGTCAGTGATTACTTTGTTAAATGCTATCTCTAAGTTCTTACTTCTATAACCAGTAGATGATGTACCCTGTATCTGTATAGACATTTCTGTAGTAGATACAGCTGAACCACTTGATGAATCTGGATCGAAATAACTGAATGTACAACCATTGTACATAGTAGTATTAGGACCGATAGCTTCATATACTGCTTTAGTAAAACCAGAGTTAGAACAGTTTATATATACTACAGGCAATGGTGGTTTCCTATTAACATCACCAATCAAACTATTAAAGTTTAACTTCGCATATGTACCGGTTGAATCATCCCATAGAGTTGATGAACTACTATTCTCTGTAATACTAAAGAAGTTCTTCAGTTTAAGGTTGTTATACTCTACGAAGTCTACTGAACCTGTACTAGTTAATGTAGATCTAACTCTTGCATTAAGAGCATTGATAACTATCTGTTTATCGTTCAATGGACTTCTAAACAGATTCATTTCATAGAACTCTACATCACTGAAGTTAGAAGGTCTATCATTCTTATAAGTACATGCTAAGTATATCTTACTTGAGGTATTCCATGTAAAGTTATCCTTGATCTCTCTAGCTACATTCAATACACCGTTAACAAAGATCTTTACTTCTTTATTACTTTGGTCTACTACGAAGTCTAGAGTATTAACAGTATTCTGTTGTATCTTACAGGATATACTTTCCTTAATAGCTCCATCAGTATACTTCCATACAACGTCTTCTAGACTTACTATAATACCTTCTTGGAACTCTCCATCAGATGAATAGTCGCCAATATAGAATATAGTTCTATCATTGTAAGGATGTAGGTCTGATTTAAATGTAGTAGATAATGTAAACCCTAATCTGGACCAGTTATCATTAGTAGAAGTAGCTGCTGCGAATGGCTATAGATCAACTACAGCATATGCTTCGCCAGACAGTCTCAACTTACTCTAACCATTCTCATTAAGGAAACCAGATAGTATACCATTAGTATCATATACATTTAAGTTAGTAGTAACTGACTGTTCTTCTTGCTAACCAGGCATGATGAAATTAGGTACTACGCTGGGCCAAATCTTAGCAGCAGTTTCCTATGGGAATGTAGCTTGTTTAATATTCCACTGAGCATACATTGTACTGTTAGGATTCTGTGTAGGTATAAGACTCTAGTCAGCAGCAATAACATTACATCTAAGAACAGTATCAGTAATAGGACTACCTTTTTCAGACCAACCTCTTAAAGTAATAATATAGTCTCCTAGATAGTTTTCTTCTTGTGGTATAGACCAACTGAATACTTGAGCTTTACCTCTCAACACATAGTTGTTAGAGTTAAAGTTAGTTTCATCTGCATCAAACGTACCTATATCTGTAGTAAGTGTTCCTCTCTATATTCTTAATGCATAGTATATAATAGATACACCAGCTAAGTAAGGAGTAAAGGAGAATGATATATTACCAGACTGTGCAAATTCAGTAGGTTCAATTCCTGCTTCTATATCAGCCTAAGTAGTAATACCATCTATCAATACTACTAGAGTTTCACCATCCTCTACTACTACCTTATTAGTAACAGTATCAGATTGAATTATCTATGTATCTACAGAAGTAGTGGCTTGTGCAGATATAGTATAAGAACTACCAGCTGTAGGCGTAGCCCCATCAAATAAGTCAAAGAAGTTTACATCCAATAGTTTAGGTTCTACTGAAGTAAACTTTCCTACAGAATAACTCTTAGATATACCATTAGTAGTATTAGTAACGATTAAAGATGTTTCCGATCCTAATACTTTATTAGTTATCCTATAAGTAATATTATAAGGCAAACCAATAGTAGCTGTTACTGAAGTAACTGAAGATGTCAAACTAATAGATGATTCTACTACAGTAAGCAGATAAGGACTTACTGATAGACCTTCAGCATTCTCAGCAGTAACAATAACACTGTGACTAGCTGAGTCAGAGAACTATGCAATATTAGGTATCTCCAATGTTCCTTGTACAGATGAATAACCTACCTAGTTAGATATGATAGTATTACCATCAAGTGATACTGATATGTTGTACTTCTCATTAGGTTTCGTAGATGAAATCAAATAGTTAAGTACAATCCTAGTTTCAGTAGAGTATAAGTAATGTACTCCTTCACTAGTAGTAATATTACCATTAGTGAGTCGGATGGAAGCAGTGGAACCTCCACCGCCTCCTCCACCTATAGTACCATTGATTACTACCCAGCTTAGGTTTCTCTTCGTCTCTTCAACCTTATCATCCATATCAACTAATACCTAGTTGACAGACTTATAAGTCTCTCCTTCACTTAGAAAGTGAGGGTCAGTAACCATGATACCAGAAGCATTACCTGAAGAAATTATATCCCAAGTGCCGGTAGATTCATTATACTTTTTTAAATTCATTTTGTTATAACAATTATGTCATTACCACTATTAATTTCTCCGTTTCCACCAATTGCTGCAGGAGGATTACTGCTACTAGGAATATTAACATTATATTTACCAGCAGAAGTAAATAAGTAATTAATCTTTTTAGTAATACACTGAATATTACTAGCTGTTACTTTATAAATAGTATAGAAAGGATATCTTTGCCCAGCGTTTACTTTAGCTGTAATATCTGTTTGACTTGTCTAAGTAATAGTAGCTGGGAAGAAGTAGTGATCCCAAGGAGTATAAGGAGATGGCAACTCTTTATTAGAAGTATGCTTATAACCTGTAGCCTGATTAGTAATGTATACAGGAGCAGTTATCTTATCTACTAACTCAAATGTACATAAGTGCTTCTGAGTCTTATATGCATCATTACCAATCCATGTAGATGGGAATAATTGACCTTCTAGTTGTGGATCTGAATTATCGGCAGCAAGAGTAGTAGTACCAAATGATTCTTGTAGCATCTCTGCTGTTACTTGAATAATAGGTTTCATAGTGCTAGCTGGATTCTCCTTCAATGGGAATGTAGCTGCATATGTATGTTTATGTCCACCTATAGCCAATCTAATATCATTCTCCTAACAGAATTTACTAAACCAATACTTATTATCAGCTGTAGTATTATAGTTCAAATGACTACCAGATCTTTCAATCTTACTATTCTCTGTATTATCCCAGTAGAAATTACTAATTACATTCTGAGTAATAATAGTAAATGGTAACTCATGAGTAAATGCTATCTTCCATGTCTTATCAGAATTCTTATTAATATCGTTCTGACACCATGTCTTCATATTAGAGTATACCAAACCGTTTGTACTAAGTCCATATACATTCTTCTCAGTACCATCTGTAATCTCAGAATTGATAGCCATGAAGTGTACATTGCCATAATTGAATGAATATAGAGAATCAATGAATACTTCCTTACCCTCAATGTTGAAAATAGGAGGATTCTCTTCATCCATTTCAAAAGTATAGAAGAATGATAAGTTCTTAGGATTAATCTTTGAACTGTCACCTCCATTACCTAACTGATAAATGTTGGCAGGACACAAGTCATTGTTACCAATAACAGGCATCTCTTCGAAATCTCTCATAGCTTGTCTACCAGTATAGTAATCGATCCATTCATTAACACGGTTACCATTCTGTGTCATATCACCAGTGTTAACTGTGAATTCCATCTCTGGTACATTCTCTGCTATGTATTCAGCAGATGATTTCCATATCTGATATTCATCCCATCTAAATCCCTATTGGTCTGATACTTGAACAAAGGTGAATTCATCTGATCCTTCACGTACAGCAAAATGTAATACTTCACTTTCGTAATTCTCATCTCTAACTACCTTGTAATCATATACTCCAGCACTTAGATTTTTGATTATTACTTTATGAGTAGTGAATGCTGTACCATCGGTAAACTCAGATCTAATTCTATTATAATACTTTCTAATACCAGATTCATTTTTGAATGATTCTACTTTGTTCCATTCTGATTCTCCTTGCTTCTTATACCATAAGAATTCGTCATGATACTCAGTAGATATCCAGTTAAAGCATCTAGTAGCATTAGGAGCAGTTGCCTGAATACCAAAAGTACATGTAATATAGTTCGGTTTAGTAGTATCTAGTTTGGTTTTATTATAGAATATATTTTTATGCTCATAAGTAGCCTTAGGAGTATAAGATTCTATCATAGGAATAATATCTTTAGTCAAATCTACGAAATACCAATCATTGGCATTATTTCTCTTATCCAACGATTTAGTAGCTTGACTTACTGGGTCCATACTATAATACTTAGTAAATAATCTGTTGGAATTGAGATAAGCATATGGATTATTTTCTTTAGCATCAATAGTATCTGCATCACCGGCATTTTCTTTATTTAATCCCACTAAATCTATATATCCTTTACTTACTTTATAACTTCCTCCAACATTACTATATGGAGATGCTACACTAGAAGGAGTATTACCCCAAGTAAGATAAAACTTTGCTTTAGTATTATCAAACTTAATTAACTGTCCGTCTTTAGCATACCATTCCATATCATAACTGTTTACTTTGATACGAGTAGTATTTGCATCCATTACTGAGCATTGCGCTCCTCTAATAAGAAATGTTTCTCCTTTTTTAATTAGCCCTTCAAGGGGAAGAACTTCCCAATTAGTACCACCACTAGAATACTGTAGTGATAAACCATTAAGGTTGATATCAGCATCAGTTAAGTTAGACAGTTCTACAAAGTTATGAGAACAATAGTTATATGAGTGTTCATCTGCGGTTAATCCACCACAGTATAAACTATTAATGTACAATTTCTGTAAGTACAGAGATGTTACATACACCCAACCTGTAGAAGGATCAGTCTGTCCCCCTGTTGGTTCTGCTTGTGGTGTATCAAGTTCTTTCATGTATATAATAAGCTTACCGTCATTACTTACTTTAACACGGTAAGTTTGTCCACTAGGTGCTACAAATCCAATGTAGTCTAGTTTATCTAAATCGTCTTTAGTCATGCCTTCTTCTCCTGGGTCTGGGTCTTCACCTCCACCACCACCAGATTTATTAATCCAGACTAGACTTCCTTCACTCTTGATATAAAGTCTTTGGGTATCGGTACACCACAATAGTTCGTTATTTAAAAATTTATCTTGGTTCTCTAATAGATCCGTATACTTACCAGCCTTAATACATAAGTGTTTAAGGTTAGGTATCATCTCCTCTGAGTATGCTGGATACTCTGGATCTCTAGGAGTATTGGTTCCTATATACTTAAGATTCTGTTCCTAATACTCTACAGGCTATTCTGGAGTTACTTTAGTAATCTCGTCAGCTGCATTATTAGTAAAGTCACCAGAACTTAACTAGTTATTGAATGCATATTCATACTTCTTTATAGTCTTTTGAATAGCATTAACAGCTTGTATAAGACTCTGTAAATCTTCATTTACATACTCTGGTATAGACTTCTCTGAATCATCTGCCCATATGTCATTAGTATCTAAAGGCGGAGTATCTGATATAACAATGTTCGTACCACTATCACCACTCCCACCTTGTACTATTGACCAACCTCTGTTATTATTTCTGTTTTCCCAACTAGTTAATCGGTAATAAGCCTACTTAGCTTGTACATACCATTCCTAACCTATAGCATCATTATTACTGTTATCTTTACTTTCACTAAGTATAGCATCAGCAATAGAGAATAGGTCATTCGTAGTAGGTACTTGTCTATGCCCAGAAACCTATGTCGCATTAACTGCTCCATAGGCTTTAGGGTTATTACTACCAATCTTCGACGGGAATGTGATTATACTCTCTGTCATTTAAAGTTCAGTTTAGCACTAGTAAATGCTCCTGGGTTATCAGAAGTATATACTCTCATTATTAGTTTAAGTCCAGTATCTGTTACAAATTCTTCCTCGCTATAGTTGAAAGCTTGAGTAACATTATATGCATCATTCTAAGTAATAGTAGTTAGTTTAGGGAAGTTACTAGGATACTTATATACAAAGTATTCATCTCCATCAGTAGTAACGTTACTTATAGTTATATTCTAACTAGATACTAACTGCTTCTTCATGTTGCCTTCTACTCCATAATAAGCTGGATATAAGAAAGTAATGCTACTTGTAGCAGTTTCTTCATCATCACCCGTTGCAGGTACTAATGAACCATCAATTATTTCATAGCCAGTCTTAGGAGCTTTAAGAGTAACATAGTAATTTGCATTAGTTAATGTTTCCATTTCTACTAGCGGAGACAATTCTCCATCATCAGTTAACTCACTAAACACATTGCTTTCAATCTCTTCTGGGTTCTTATAATTCTCTTTAGATGTCCACATATAACTACCACTCCATTTATATTTATCACCTATCTCACTAGTTATAGATAATGAGTTACTACTGTTACCTGTTCTAGTATTGATCCATGTAGCTATGAGAGTTGGTTTAACTAATGGCAAATTAGTTTCTATCTCACTACCACCTCCGCCTTTAACTTCACTCCATTGAGCATTCTGTCTAGCGTATTGTTTACCATCAATAGGTGCTTCTTCTATACCACCACCTTGCTGGTATATGTTGTAAATAACTCTACCAGTATAACATTCAGGTTCTGTATATGGAGTAAATAGATTGCAAACAGTAGCTAAACCTAGAGGTATATCAGTACCTATCTATCTCTAGCAATGACATATCATTGCCTTTAACATCTACCTATCTTGAACAAAGTCTACCTTATCTAGTAGACTTGTTAGTTCATTGATGCAGATAGATGCTAGAACATCTCTGTAGTTTATTTTAACAGAGTATCTTAATTGTTTATCTACTTTAGTAATCATTAGAACTACACCATTTTATAAGTTACATTACCAACTTTCCAATCTACAACTTGAGCTATTTTGTTAGTATTAGGACTTATTAATACTAACTCTGATACATATCCTCCTTCAGAAACATCATCAAAATCTACTGGCATGTCTGGTACTTTAATTTTAGTTAGAGTAACAGAACTATACTTAGAACTAAGTATTACTCCATAGTATAACTAGTCATTATAACAAAAAGCTCTAAAACATCCGGAAAAATAATTAGATACTACACATTTAGTGTCAGCTACATTAGTAATAATATATCTAGTCCAATACTTCTCAGGACTAAGTGTCTCATATATCCATCCTCCACCTACTCCAATAGCTTGAGCTGTACCAGCACCCATTATATTGTCTACACTTCTATTCACACTTATAATACCTCCTCCAAGAGAAAGAGATGCGTATTTGCTGTTGTCTATAAGTTTAACTTGCTCCTTATAAGATCCAGTCATATAAGCATTTCCAGCTACAAGTCTACCAGTGAGTCCATTTACATAGAAATTAGGTACGAATGATCCGGTATCTGGTTTAGAAGGATTAAAATCTTCGTAGTTGTTAGAAGAACTACCAGAACTAGTCTTACCTTGTTGACTAAACATATAGTCTCCTTTAAATACAAATTTACCTAGAGTACCATTATCAGCTATAAGAATCTTAGCATATACTGCATCAAACTGTTCCATAGGTATCCAAGTAGCATTGTCTCCAAATTCTTCATAGTTATCCTAAGGAGTTTTATTTTCATTTGCAGTACCTAACCAGCTAGTAGTCTTATTCATTACCCAGTAACCTTCTCCATGTAATACATACGGAGCTTTAGTATCTGTAGCTGTATAAGTTACAGTAGCATCATATATACCAGCTGGGTATACTATTCTACCATCTCTACCGTCTTTACCATTAGTACCGTCTTTACCATTAGTACCGTCAGATCCGTCAATACCATCCTTTCCTCTGAATAAACTCCATGTGTATACCATAGAATCCGTACTTTCAGTAGCTGTATTATTATTCACTGATATACCTATATACTTAGTATTATCATTAGGTATATCGTATATAGTGCTACTAGATGAAGTAGGTAAAGTATCAGCGTACTTGATCCATGTGTATAATGTTTCACCATCGTCACCCTTTGGACCAGCTACGCCTTCTTCACCTTTTATCTTAGACCAAGTATAATCATCAGGATCATTAGACTCTATAGCTGTATCTTTATTGTACGCTAAACCGATATAGTCCTTACCATCTGGGAAGTTACTTATACCACCACCACTAGCAGTATCAGCATATCTAATCCAAGTATAGTAAGTTCTACCGTCTTCACCTGGATCACCTTTAACTCCTTGTGGTCCTTGTTTACCAGTATCACCCGTATCGCCTTTGTCTCCTTTATTCTTCTACCATTTATATACTAATGGATCTTGAGGGTCAGCTACATTATGGTCTGCACAAGTACCTATGTAAGCTTTGTTGACAGAACCAGATACTGTAAATCCTATTACTTCTGTTACTTCTCCAGATTCATTAGTAACTACACCATCTGCGAATGCTATGTGTACGTAAGCTGAATCTCCAGCAGGGCCTTTAATACCACCTACATTGTTCCATGTCAATCCATCCCATACGTGTAGATCTCCATTTACTACATATGCATCACCTATGTTAGCTGATCCAGGAAGTTCTTCTACTGAAGATACACTACCTTTAATATTGATAGAAGTACCATCAGCACCATCCTTACCGGGTTCTCCTTTCTCTCCCCATTTAGCCCATAAAGCCGGAGTACTAAATTCACCCCATGTATTGTTCTAGTACTTTCTTTGACATACCCATTCATACATGTTATCTGCATTTACTCCACTAGGATTATCAGTCCAACCTTCTGGTACAAAGTCATCTTCTTGTGATACATCTGTAGGTCTATCAGGTGCTTGGTTAGTAATAGTTCTTTTGTAGATATACTCTACACCATCACCGTCTCTACCATCTGATCCCCATTTAGCCCATATTGTTGGAATACTCCAATCTGACCAGATATCATCTGTCTTAGTTCTAACACACATCCATTCGTATTGCATAGTAGAACTAATACCTGATGGATGATCTGTCCAACCAGCTGGTACATCTCCATCTACATTAGGACTAGTAGGTTTATCAGCTTCAGTAGGTTGTCTGTTAGAAGTGCAATATATGAACTCTATAGATTTACCATCTTTACCATTCTCTCCATCTTCTCCAGTTAGTCTTACTGGGGGAGCCCATACACCATTGATTGAACCTGTTGGTAGGAATTGTGCCCATGACATCCATATAGTACCTACTAGATTAGAGTCTGTAGTATACCAACCGGTAGGTGGTGTAAATACATTGTTATCTGGATCCCAGCTACCTCCTGTAGGAGTAGTAGGAGTTATTTCACTAGATGTAAATATAAATGCAGTAAAGTTAGCTGATATACTTTGTCCATCGTCTCCTTTATCACCTTTATCTCCCTTGTCACCTTTTTCGCCTTTCCACTCACGCCATTTACCTAGAGTCTCATCTGCTGAGTTACTAGAGTTAAATTTGTAGTGTTTGTTAGTTGCAACACAATAAGATATATGTCCTTCATCTATATCACTATCTGGACAAGATCTCATCTCTTGCAGCGTAGCAAATGAATCTCTTGCGAAATTAGGCAATTTACTTCTGTGATCAAAATTATCTATAATCTGTATCATATATCTTTAATTAAATGTTATCTTGTAGTTAGTTACAGTAGATGGAGTCTTAAGTACATATACATAGTACATCTCATTGTTAACGGCTACTTCAGTATGTTCATAGGAATCATTAAGATTCTGATTGTTATAATCCCTAATATTAGTTAATATACCAAATGATTTAGGGTATGCATAACAGTTCTTCTGAGCATTCTGAGTAAATGCAGGAGTAGTATAAGTCTTAGTATCTTTAATGATATCACCACTAGACAGATTCTTAATAGCATCTTCTGTAGGTGTAAAGTTACTTATTACTACACCAAAGTATGAAGGATTAACAAATACTGCCTTTGCAGTACCGGTATATTCTACTCCAGCTTTAGTAACTACTACAGTATAAGTAGTATCTGTAGATACATCTAAGTACGTCTTACTAGTCTGATTAGTAGCAATAGACTCACCATTGATCTTAATATCATCAGGAGTATCTTCAGTAGATCCTTGAGTAAATGTCCACCTAACTGTTACTGAAGTAGTAGTACCTTCTTTGTATACGCCACCTCCTGTTACAGTTAACTTATATGGGAACATAGCTTGTTCTAGTCTATCTACTCTAGCTTCTAACTCTGATAGATCTCCACTGCCAGAACCGGATTCTAACCATGTACCGTCAAAGGTAGCATCACCTTTACGCGTAACAGTACCATATGCAATAGTATCTGTACCAGTTAATGTACCTCCATTAATAGTACCACCTTTGAAATATATTGCACAATCTTCTGGCATAATTATAGTTTCACCTCCCAAGTAGAAGTCATACTCAACTACATACAATGTGTGAGCTTCGAAATCATCTTGAGTAAGTATATTGTTCTTTCTCTTGCGTAGTATCTTATAACCCATACCACTATTCTCTAGTGGTGCATACTCCTTATCAGCAAACTTAATACGTAGATTTTCATCAACCATTAAGTCTTCATTATCCGCTGTAATTATACTTAAAGGTTGCCAGTACGATCTATTATCAATACTAACGTTAGCAGGTACATCCTTAATAGATATAAAGGATCTGTATGCTGAGTCATATACTAAGCACAGTCTATCGTAGGATTTAGCACTATCGTGTAATCCATCTGTTGTTAAGGTTACTTTACCAAGTAATTTTGTGTACTCCATTATAGAACAGTTTAGTATCAGGTTTATTGAAGTCCGTCACATTATCGTCATGAAAGGTAATCTATTGATCTGTCATATCTACTTCTACAGTAGGGTAATCAACATAATCAGATATTAATACTAAATTACCTTTATAGTCTACAGTAACGAAAAAGAATTGATCTAGAGGACGGATACATTCATTGTTACGCTTGCAACATTTACAACGAGCACACCCCGTTAATACATTTCTAGCATCCATTACCTTCATTTGTTTTACTAACATTAACGCCCATTAGACGTGTCAAATCTAAATAATACTGCATTGCTTCTTTATTATGAGAAGTAGCAATAGCCTATTCTAACAGCTGTCTTTTGAACACTAATATCATTATTTTCTACATCTACTTATCGTCTAAGCAAGTGCTACAATAACTATGTAACATCTTAATCTCAGCATTATATAACGTATTAGTATCGTATACGATTCCATCTATGTAATCGCTTACATAATTCTCAGTAGTACAATACATCTTGATATACTTCATGTTACCATCGAAGCTACTAATCTTATCAGATGTAATACTAACTTCATAGTTATATACAGTGGTTATTAATTCTGGCTCGCCTTCTTTAACTATCTATCTTACTGTAATAGTACTGTTAGTGCTGTCAAACACGTAGTCTTGGAGCTCAGGATCATCACTGTACAAGTTGTCGATGTTGCTACATTCGTTTACATAAATAGTATGACCTATCTAATCTCCAACGATAGATACATCTGATACTACTTCGAACTTAAGTACATCGTCTTTTATATTTGCGTTTACTATTTTATTCATATTATCAAAATAAAGAAAGTGGAGTGGGAAGGAATAATCCAACCCGCCCCACTTCGTTATTACAGTAATTTATTATTAGGCTGCTTTACCAGAAATAAATGCTTCGATACCTTTAGCAACGATAGAATTAGCAAAACCACTTGAATGCTTAACATACAATTCAGTAGTAAGCGGAGTAGTTTTGATATATTGGTTATCATTACTCAAGTACAGATTATCATTTTCGATAGTAATGTAATCGTAAGTAGCACCTTCTTCTACCATTCTAGCCTGTTCTACTTCGGGATATGCACCAGTAAATACATGACCTTGGTAACCCATGAAGCGTACTTCAGCATCACGTACTTGTTTCCAGTAACCTTTACCCGGTGTACTAGGAGTTTTAACAATAGTAGCACCCGGAATAGCCATCGGCTGATTGCTCAACAGAGCACCCGGAATAGTAGTGTAAAGAGTAGCTTCCATGCTAACTACTGAGTATTCACTCAAAGAGTAAACGCCTTCGTTATCATCTTTTTCCATTGCGGTCAAAGTAATAACAGCAGCAGAAGCTTGAGCCTGAATTCTACGATTTTTGTGTTTGTTGATTTTCTTAACGATAGCAGCAGCTAAATCCTCAGCATCAGCAGAGTTAGCGTATACTTCATAAGTATGGGTAAACTGACCCGGTGCTTCATAGATATCTTTGTATACCATTCTCAGTACATATCTGTGACCAGCAACGATCTCAGCGTCAGTAAGAGTGATAACAATTTTATCTTGAACAGGAGCTACATATTCGCCAATTACAGCAGATGGTTTAGAAGCCTTCTGGATTTCATTACCGAATTTAATATTAGCTTTCTGTGCAACTGTGCCATCCGGCATAGTTACATTGATCTTGTTCTGAGCTACACCTACATACAAAGAAGTAGCGTTTACTGCATCAGCAGCTGTTTTAATGATAGCTCTATTCTGGTCGAACAAAGCAACGTCACCTGCTGAAAGTGCATCAGCTGTAGTATATGATGCAGGCAGGTTTTTACCGATTAGAATATAATCTACGTGTTGGAGCATCTTAATTTAATTTTAAAAAGTTTAACAATGCGCGCTCATGTCAACTTAATTCATCTTCTACTTTCCTTATTTCAGATTTCCACGTCGATGAACGCTTATTAATCGTCAGATCTATCTGACTTAGTTGAAGCAGCTTCTGATAGATATAGTCTAACCGCAGCATCAACAATTTCTTGGTGAGTTACTTCAGGTAACTCTGTATATTCTTCTTTCAGATTACTACCTAAATCTTTAGGATTTCTTAAGTAAGTTACAATATACTTAGTAATACCATACTTACCATCGGTTATCAAGACTATCTTGTTCTCCGTATATAAGCGAACAGGTCTGGCTTGATTATGGTGCAAGTGGTATTCTGACAGACTGTTTTCTAGAATTCTGTCTACTGTTTCTATGGTAGCTTCTAATACGTCTCTTGTCCTAACTACTAAGAGTGGGCAAGCATTAGAATAAATATCAATATAAACTTCTTCACCTACTGTAAACACATAATCCTCAGGGTAATCTGTTAACCATCTATTATCTTCTGTACTAAAGTCAGACTTAGTATATATCTTCTTACTTACTAAAGTACGTAGTTTATCTGTTATCTCTTGGTTCTGTTGAAAAACTCTATATAATGACTTAACATATTCATCTTTACTTCTGTTAATATAATGGAATATCATATCTGAAGTAAGCTTAATAGTAGTATTATATCCCGGAACTATACTCTACAACTATCTCTCGAATGCTATTTGGAATTGTCTTTCGGTCATAATTATTCAGATAATTGGTTCAACTATAGTTTGGTTGATGTTCTTTGAGATTCAATATTCTCTAATGCTAACACTACAGCTCTGTTAATTATCTCATTCATTACATCATCTGGTAAGTCTAATTCACTATCAGGCTTGGTATAATCAAATGGTGTAGGTTTCTTGATATAAGTAATATCAACTGCATATTTACCATCAGTAGGTTTATACTGATTCTCTTGCATCATGATAGGATCTACATATATGAGTAAATCATTATCTTCTAATACGGCAACTGGGAATTCCACCCATGGTATATTATTATAGGTCTACTTAAATAAACCAGCTGTATTATGATCCACTAGTAAGCAATTAGTAGGGTAATTACTATACTTCAATTGAATACCCCATATAGTGAATCTCTCTCCGTTATTATGCACATTCTCTAATAAGAATTCATTATACTCTGTATTAGTAGCAGATATGTTCTTATCTGTACGTACTAAAGCATCTAGTTCTGAGATTCTCTATTGAGATCCTTCAAAGCCTATCTTAAGTATATTGTTGCCGCTTATCTTATTACTTAAGATCTCAATCTAAGCTTGATTAAGAAATAAGTCTGTCTCCTAAGGTAGGAATGCAGGAGCACCACCGAAGGCAACTCCCTAAGCATTCTTATCTAGGATAACTTTAAACTAAATATGTGCAGTACGGTTATTCATTATTTAGACTTAATTTCATTAAGTATTGCCATCTTAATGTCACTGTTCTTCTTGTCTTTCAAGTAAGCAATAACATCTTCAAGACCATTACCAATCAAGTCAGTACCAAAGTAATAATTAGCTCTGTTCTTTCTGATAATGTTTTTAGAGATAGCTTCTTCAATTACGAAGTTAATTTCTTTATTAGGATTATCAACCCACTTCAACATGAAGTTCTTAGGTGACTCTTCAATCTTCTCTGCCATCTTAGCTTCTACAAGCTCGTTAGACATAGTATCAGATTTAATACCATAGAGTCTCAAACACTTACGCATATCTTCAATAGACATCTTATCCATTTCTCTATATGCTTCACGTTTAGCTTTGTTGATTCTATTAGTTTCTTCTGCCTCATTGTCACTGTTAGTCATCACATAATCAGTAGAGGGTTTAATCTTATTAATACCATCTGCTACTCTTTTATGACTCTTTAGGAACAGATATTGAAGTTCATCATAAGGGTTTTCTGTATGCAGTATAATACCGTCTCTACCTATCTTGCAACCGAAAGTTTTCCAAAACTCACTAGTTGATGACAGCTGTCCTTCTGCATAACCAATTTCTTTTTCTAGACGTCTAGCGTCTTCTTCTGTAAGACCTGTGTAACGGTTACCTGATCTTGTCCAATAAGATCCAACCCAATCAAAACATGTAGGCCATTTAGTAATACCAGTCCAAGGATTACTTTTAATAATTTTAACGATTACTTCCATAATATAAATATTAGAATATCCAGTTATAAGGGTTTGGGGCCCGAAGGCCCCTTTGTTGCCAGAGAGATTAACTCTTACTCTGCCTCCATGATAAGTTCACCGCAAGCTCTTGGATCTCTCAACATAATACCCATTTCACCAAGGAAGTATACGGTATAACCGTCCTTACCATTAGATCTCAGAGTATTCTTAGAGTTAGCATAACCAGACGGAGCAACAGCACCACCAGTATACCAAGTTACGAACTCACGACCTTTACGAACTACTTTTACGATGTTAGCTTCACCATCACGTCTACCAAGATCCAGGAATGTTATACGATAAGATTCCAGAGGTTTCTTAGTAACCGGATGTAACTTACGATTGTAAGTCAAGTCATCGTAAAGTGGGAAATATTTCAGAGTCAATTCGATTCCATTGGTCATCTTGTAAGTCTTGAATTGACCACCGAAAGTCAAGTTATCACCAGAACCAGTTACGAATACTGTATCAATCAAGTTCATGTTAACAACTTTTTCTTTCAAGATTCTGTCGAATTCTCTCATACCCATTTCACCAGTCAAACCAACAAACTTACGTTCGTTAGTACCCAGTACATTGTAAGAAAGATCGAACAAGAAATCTTCCAACAGTTCTGCTGTCAATTCAGTGTAATAACGTCTATTTGATGGAGCAATCTGTTCCAGCAAACCAGCACCAATAAATACTGGACGACCGTTAGTACCTTTCAGGTTACAAGAACCATCTTTGTTTACATTGTTTTTCATGTAAACCAACATTCTTTCACATCTCTTATACCACTCACGCATAGCAACCCATTCCTGATAGTCTGCCCACAAGTAAGAAGATTTACCTGTTTTAGGATCTTTCAGGGCGATAGCCATAACTGTAGAATAAGCTGAACCAGTAATATCATAGTTAATACGAATTGTCGTCAGATAATTACGCATTTTGAAATGAGTATTATAGTTCAGGATATCACCTTCTTCACTGTATTCTTCTACAGCAGAAGCAAGACGTGATACTTGGCTACCCGGAGTCAGCAGGTCAGCAGGGATATAAGATGAAGGTTGTCCGTCTGCTACGAAGCAAGTGTAAACCCAAAGGTTACCATCTTGGTAAGGAGCACCAGCTACACGTACTTGGTATTCTTTATCGTCGAATTCCAAGATAGCTGTAGGACCGAACCAGTTATCTTCAAGCCACAATTGGATAGGAGTATTACCCAGACCCGGAGTAGAATCAGAAGTAATAGCAGCACCATTCCATTTTGCATCTCTAATTGTAACTGCTCTATCAGCATCAATCATTACACTCCACTCCCAGCTCGGTTGGTCAATCGTCATAACGTTACCAAGACCACCTGTCAACATATCCAGGGAAGTGTTGTAACCGCTATCCTTAGTTCCGAATACATAAGACAATACGGTAGCAACCTGATATGGATTCTATTGCGAAGCTGCACTGATTTTGGCAGTGTCAATCAAGTCTGAAAACCATTTACCTTTGTATAAAACTAAGTTATTTAGAATATTATTATTCATAAAATACTAGTAATTTTAATTTATTTAGTTTATTATTAATTTACACGCAACTGCTGCGCAAAAGACTTCCACATATCTATATCGCTAGTGTTGTCCGTTTTCTTCGTCTTTCTACTTACTCCAGTTTTATTCAAACTATTTTTGAACTTACTGATAGCGTCACTAGAACCTTCGTTCTTCGCAGCTTTAAGTAGTGTATCGCCTTTCATTGTAAAGTAAGCAGACTCGAGTAAATTCTTTACGCTCTTGGACCAGTCTTTCTGGTACTGTGTCTTACCATCAGCGTCGGGTTTAAAGATATACTCTAACAGTTGTTTCTTATCCTTTTCCGGAATTTTGATACCGCGTATATCTTGCATACCTTTTATTTCGTTGACAACGCTATTAAAATACTCCTGTTGACGTCTAGCAGCTTCCTTAGCTTGGTTTTCTTGATCTTTCAATAGCTGTTGTTTCTTATTCTCTCTGATCTCTTTCAGAGCTTCTAAGGCATCTTCTGCTTCATCTTCAAGTAATCCAGCATCTTCATACTTAGTAAGTTTCTTATCAATCTGCTTATTACTATAACCTTTTTCTTTAAGGAACTATTTAAGTATGATCTTCTGGTTTACTTCATTGTCTTCAATGCTAAAGTCTTCTAGATCAAGTTCACCATCAATCTCAAAGTAATCTCTCAAGTTACCGCCATTCTTTACGAAATTATCCAGTGCTTCTACTTCTTCACTAGCATACTGTGGTACTGAATTCTCTTCAATTACTGCTTGGAAATAGTCTACCAACTCTTCAGGTGTACTAGGTACTTCATCATCGTCACCCATTTCCCATCCGAATTTCTCTGCCATTACACCAAAGAATGCACTCACTGCATTACTATCTGGTTCATTAGTAGGTTCTTCAACTACTTCTTCTTCGATCTCTTCTTCAGATTCTGGTTTCTTATCCTCTTTTTTACTTTCTTTTTTAGGCTCTTTAACAGGTTCTTCAACTACTTCTTCCTGTTTATCATCCTTTGTATCCTCTTCTTTCTTAGGATTACGCAATGCTTCCAGCTCCTCGTCTGTCATTGATTCACCTACACCATCTAGGATATCTTCATTGTTATCATCATTGCCAGCGGGCTGTGTTTCTTTCTTAGGTACATTAGCTCCTGGCAGGAAGTCTTCAAATACTTCAAAACCGTTTAATGTAATTTCGTCCATAATTATATATAATTAGATTATTTTTTCTTTCTTCCTTTGTGTTTCCACTTCTTAGCATTCTGTGCAAAGATAGCACGTTTGCGTGTCAATGGATTCTTACTATGAGTAAGTTCTTCGGTACTCTTACCTGTTCTCTTCTTTAAAGCATTGAACTTACCTCTATTCTTCTTTTTGATATGTATACCACCATCCTTATAACTAGGTATCGGATACTGAGGTAGTATCAGTGCTGTGTCTATCAGGTCGCTCATATTGTTCTACTATTTGATAATTCTCAATAATGAGAGTGTTTATTATATTGATTAGTTTATCTTTAGGAAGTTCTTCAATAGCTTCTAGCATCATTTTTTGATATTTACCTATCTCTGGATATAATTCTGGATGTTTACTTGAATCAAATAATGGTTTATTACTTGGTTCACATAAGTCAGTTGAAAAGTAGTAAGCAGCTTCCGCAAAGCCTTCCTAATACTTGTATTGCTTTAGTACAGCCTCTATATAATACTAGAAGTCTAGACTGTGTATATCTTCCGTAGTTATTTTCATTCCTAATCATTTGCGTACACAGCGGCTGCACCTACTCCTAGTAGAGGTATAGAGTTGAACCATTTCGTGTACTTATTAATGTTACCGAACTATTTACTAGCTCTAGCTACCTCTTTCATAGAGTCAGTTCTAGACATCTAGTCTAAAACTTTCTTCATCATTTTAGCATCAACCGTTTCACCTCTGGTGCTAATCATTCCATTGCGGAACATGTATTCTCTAAGTTGATTCATATGAGCTTTTTGCTCAGTTGGTTTAGAGTAGTACCAATCCCAACTATCAACCTTTCCGTTCAGATCCTTACTCATTTGATAGAACATATTGCTATCACCATGAGGATCGGGTCTGTTCATATTTCTTTTATAGTCTACGTAATGACTTAATTCATGTTCAGTTACAGGCATACCAAGGTTAGCCGAAGGATCTATCCTATAACTATACATTCCATTTCCTAACCAGCTTATTTGAGCTCTACTCTTGCCTCCATCAAATGTCTCTACTTTAGGAAGACGCGAAGGATTTTCATTATAGTCATTTATGATATCTGCGTATACAGAGGTATAATCATCGCCAAACTACTGTTTTACTTGATTAGCTCTAGCCATATACTCCGGATCGTCCATCAATCTTTCAGCAACATTGAAGGTTTGATTTCTAGCTTCACTAACCTTTCTTCTATTCGCTGCATCACGATTGATTGCTTCGTTTATTCGGTTCTGAGTATAGTTTTTATTTACAGTTGTATTATAACTATTTTGTTTAACACGAGCTGGTTTCTACTTAGGTGTTATACCTTGATATTTACTTCTAAACTGCTTAACAGTCATAAGCATAAATGGTATCAACCCCATTGCAGCTAATCCAGCACCTTCCCAGTCTGACTACTTAATAGAACTGTATATATCATATGCTGATATTGCATCTCCAACTGGAGTCATATTAGCAGCATCTTCAATATCACCTACCGGTTTTAATCCTCTGACGAATGGTTTCCCAGTGAATCTATCAATTTCATCAGTACTATTGTCATAATAATCATCCAACTGACTTTCAGTATACTTACGCCCATATCTATCCTTATATAACTTACCTTTATATGGTTGAGGCTCTTCAGGTATTACAGGTTTATTAGATGGTGGTATTTCTCCGCCATCTGCATAAGCTTTAAAGTCAAAATAAGTCTTACCGGGATTCTACTCCCGATAAGTCTTAAATGCTTTCATCCTTTGTTTAAACGCGTTTCTGTCCATCTTTCCTTAAAGCTACCAATTTTAAGATACTTCAACCAAGAGTAATGCTTTCTAGTTTCAGGATACGTGTAATCATCTTGGTTATTATATGCTTCTTCTTCAAAAGATACATCGTGGTAAACAGTACTTTGTTTAGAAAATAGTCTGCATAATCTTATAAGAATGTATTCAATGCCATACCATAGATAGAATGGTATCCATAACATCTCCTACATCTACTTGAGATGAATCTTCTCATGGTTGTAGGACTTAGCTGATATTTTACTTTTATCTCTAGTAAATATCAAACCAAACAGGTTAATGTATGAGTAACCCTTAAATGGTATTAGTTTATTCTGTATTACCTTCATTACTTCTCTCCTGCTACTTTATTCTTCAATGCCGTTCTAGCTTTAATTCTCTCTCTTTCCAAAGCGGCTTGGTCCTTTTGCTTCTGAATATCCTTCTGAGCTTGTAACTTCTGTTTTTCGAGTTCTATCTTCTTATTCTCGATATCTCTCTTAAGATCCTGTTCTCTCATCTTAGCTCTAATATCAAGTTGTTTAGAAGCTTCGTCTGACATCTGTTTTCTCTCTTCTAATGCTTGTGCTGCTATTTCCATAGAATCTGGTATACCATTATCATTCTGATCCATATCCTCTGTACCTCTATAAGCATTAAGCTGAGCTACCGTAATCTTTGTAGCATTATCAGCATCAATCTTATACTTCTCAAGATCGAGCTTAGCTTCTTCTATCATCAACTCTTCTTCTCTAACTTCATTTTCCATTTGAGCCATTTGCTGTTCACGTTCAGCTTGAGCTTGTTCCATAGCCTGCTGTTGTTCCATACGTTTCTGCTCGATTTCTTCTAATCTATTCTTGATCATATTGACATTATCCAAAGTAATAATCTCAGCTATATCAAGCAGGCTAGCTCCATTCTACATAGCTGGCTGCATTAAATTCTTCAATGCTTCGAGGTTCTGTTGATTCTTAGTAGTATCTTCTACGAATACGTCTAGATCCTCATAGAACAACTGATCTGACAGTGTTATGAATGCTCTAGTTGCATCATCAAATACATACTGTAATGATGTCTTAGTATCCTTCCAAGCGTATCTAGCAGTATTGAGTAACATTACTAATGTCTCTCTCTTTACTTGGTTATGAGTCCAGAACCATGGTTCAGTAATATGAGCAGACTGTATCACAGATCTCTCTACATTACCTACTAATTCATTAGATGAAATAGCTCCTTCTCTCTGTTTAGATACACCAGTAATCTCAGCTAACATAGATTCAATCTTATCCATCAACTTGATGTATTGATCTATAGTATTAGCCATAGTAAGGTCTAAAGCTGTAATTTGGTTGAACTATGATGGTTTACCACCTTCTCTACCGGGTATATCCCAACCTTCTTCATAAGGGTTGATAAAGTTAACTCCTAGTGCAGACAGGTAATGCATCCACTTAGCAACATCAATATTCATAGACTTAGGTATCTAAGTAATATCCATATTTACTACTTTACCCTTATCTCTAGCCATTGCTAACTCTAACCTATACCACAGTACAATATACATATACTGTAATGGTTTCATCATACTTACTAATGATCTAGGTCTACTGTTAGTATTGTTATATACTACACCAGTATAAGGGAGCCTCTGTGCATTAGGATTATCAGCCGATACATGTTGATATTCAAGAGGTTCTATACCAAAGTATAAGTCTTCACCTGCTCTATATCCTTCCCATGTTTCAATAATCCATTTCCATTCTACACTAACTTCCATACCAGTCTCATTGTATGACTCGTCTACAATATACTCTACTGGTTCTCCTGTTTCAGGGTCAGCTATAGTTACGAATGCTATCTTTCTAAATGACTGCCAGCAACAGTGCCATACACTTATACTACTAGATGAATCAAATGGGTTAGTAGTAAAACCGTTAATGTTGTGCATCTTGAAGTGTGGGAAGTCCATAGACGTCTTTCTTACTTCAGGGTTAATACCACCTTTAGCACCGTCTTCCATCATGTCTAACAGCTGATTTAACTGCTTCTCAGACAGTTTATCATAGTATCTATCATAGATATCTGTAGCTGATAATTTCATCTCATATACACACCATTGTGCGTCATGAATGAACTCTAGATCAGATGTATCAGTATCATAATCAAAGTAAAGAGGATTGATACGTTCAAGGCATGGGTTACCATTCTGTATACCAACATAGTATATCTCTTCACCACCGATTAATGCATCCTTCCAACCTTTATAAAACTCATGAGTAATGTTCAGCTTATTCTTCAAGTAGTTAAGACTATGATAAGCAGTAATCTCTGCTATATCTTTATAGTCTTTACTCATGTATTTCTGTATCTGTTCAGGAGGCATAATCTCACCAGACTGTAAAGCTTGCTGATATCTAGCTTGTTCTTCTGGTCCTAACTTACTCATGATACTAGCCTGTATATAGTCTATTAGCATCTACTTAGCTTTGTCTTGCATTTCACTGGTAGCTATATCACTAGTACGTACCACTTTAAAGTTAAACGGTCTCTTAGTCTCCTCACCAAGTAATAGGTCAATTTTAGGCTTGATTATATTATAATCCTAAGCCATTGCAGGGAATCCATCTTCTTGCTTGAATGGGTTTGTAACATACTTTAGATCCTTCTCATTGTATATACTATTATACAGATCATAGTATGTCTACATCTCTTCCTTGCGAGTTCTGTTATTACCATTTCTAGAGCCACCCATACTCTTTCCTACTATGTAGTCTACACAAGACTCTCTCCAAGCTTGAGTCTTCTTAGACATGGGTAACTTCTAAATAGGGAACTGATTAATATTCTTCATAGTTAAAACATATATGCTTCTAAATTATCTGTGACTTCATCGTCATGAAACCACGCTTGAGTAAAGATAGGTCCTTCAAACAGCACCCTATTCTTATTCTCTTTTTTCTTTTCTTTAACCTTGAGATTATAGAGCTGTTCTCTATAGATCATTACTTGCATCAACGCCATGACCCTATCGAAGTTTCCTGTGTCATTATAGCTTATAAGTTCTTCTAATAGCGGCTCTGATAGTATGTTGTGTAAGTTCTTCTTACCGGGTGCTTGTTCTTCATTTAACCAGTCTTTGATTAAGCCTTCACCCCATTGCTTAATCTGTTTATTCATGTGACAACCCTTCTTTCTCTATACTTTGGAATTACCAACTATATCTGATATAATATCTGGTTGATCAGCAAGTAAGTAGTCACAATGCTTAGCTGTGAAGTATGGGAATAGACCTTTACGCTCATTCTCATACATTATCCTACCATTGTAGTATATTGCTAGTTTACGCAGGTTCTCGTAGTATTCTTCTGCCGTCTAAGGCCTTCCAGTGTATTCAGCGACTATTATATCATAATAATTCTCAAAGCTCTAGAATCGCTTATAAACGAATGTAGAGCCTAATGAATTAGTACCTGACTAGTCGTGGTCATATGGGTCTACCCCAAGTATGTATAAACCTATAGGGGCATCTGGTACTGGGTGTTCCCATATTACTATAGAACCAGTTGGGTCATCATCTCTCTTCAATGGGTAATGAGTTATATCTCCTAACTTCTTAATAACCCATTTGAGGGATCCATCTGTATTCCATACTAAGTCACCTACCTACTTATGATTACTTAGGTGTTTATTGATCCTAATCTTGGCTAATTGCTCTTGTAACTCCTTCTTAGGGAAGATATTACCTCCGAACTCCAAACATGCCTCCTAGGGCGTTATACAGTGTTCTGCGACGTATCTATCTACTGCTACAGAGTTGGTAGCATTCTCTATTACTTTTCTACGATCTGTTAGTATATACTCTAGGGATTTCTTACGTAATGTGTTACCATCTACATCCATATACAGACGGTTACCTTTATCATCACGGAAGTCCATGTTAGTATACTGTGGTATAAAGAATCCACACTTCTTATCCGATGGAGTCTCATCCCATATGTTATCAAATCCTAGACAGTTGTAACCATCTGGATTATAGAACATGTCTTTAAGAGTCTCAAAATGGCTATCTTCATCACCACCAGTACCGAATGCAATCATAGTACCAAACGCCATACCATCTTGTTCTACAGACGGTCTAGCGATCTGCCATGCTGCGCCTAGTTCGGAGAAAGAACCAGCTTCCTCAAATATAATAAGCTTACCTGCTTTACCACGTACTACGTCTGGATTATCTTTCAAAGTAACACCAATAATCTCTGATTTGAAACCTAATTCAACCTCATTACCATACTCGTCCTTAGTATAGAAACCGGCACGTTTACGCATCTAAGTATTCACAGATCTCTTCTTACCCCAGGCTGTATTCTTGTCTATAAAGTCCATATAGTCCCAAGCCTTAGTAAGTATACCGTCCTCAGTAAGGTATTGCTTGTTACTAGCATAGATGTACGTCTTACTACCTGCAAACAGATAGTAATTACGACATGCCATAGCTGCATTCTTATATGAGTAACCTTTACGTCTACTCTTTAATGCACATAAGTGTTTACCTTCTGTTTCAGCTTGTTCTACTGCCTAGAAGAAGTAATAGTCATAGTCATAGAAGTCAGGAAACTGTAGATCACGTGTTTTCTTTATCGTAGTAGAACCATCTGAATTAGTAATAGTGTTATAGATAATTCTCTGAATAGGACAGAAGTTTAAATAAAAATAGTTATACCCACTGATAAAGTCTCCATCATCAGCAGTATAACCATACTTACTTCTATCCATCTATTCATCCCAGTATTTAAAGTACTCTGATGTACCTTCTGGGTACTAACAATAATGCCCAGTAGCTAAATACTATAGCGCTGGGCCTCTAAACTTGTCACTATTTTTGATCTATTTCTCGAAATCTACCATTGTTAACTCTTTATACTATTATACTTACTCCTCTTATAAGAGTGTATTTTTGTATTTAATTCCTCTTCTGTATAAGCAATTAGATATCCATGAGTCTCGTTATATTCTCCTTTGGCACATCTTATAATACAAGATCTATGAAAGCCTACTATATTAGCGGCATGAGTTACACTAATTGCATATATAATAGATTTATCCTTTATATTGTATAAGTAGATAGGCTTATAGTAATTTTGAGCTCTTTGTTTAGATATTTCAGAAATCTTTTGCTTCTGTTCTTTAGTCATCTTCAACCCTAAAACTCCATAATCTCCACCTCTAGTACAGTTATAACCTTCCGTATAAGCTTTATATAACTCGATATACTTTATTTCTAAATCGTCTAACTTCTTAATTAATTCCTCTAAGGTTAGACTAGTATCAGGAATAAATGATTCTAATATATCTATAGTAAAGTTATGAATGCCATGTTTCTCAATAGCCTTATATAGTGGTAAATCGTAACGTTTAGTCTTTATATTACTAAAATGATGTTTTATTCTTTTTCTCAACGATACTCCTTGTCCTATATAACACTTATTGTTAATATTATTTTTGAATATATATATACCTGCTAATTTAGGATCAATATCTCTGTACGACATAGTAAAAAATCAATTGGTTGGGGCAGTAGGATTCGAACCCACACAAATCATACCGGGTTAGAGCCGGCGACGCTGCCAATTACGTTATACCCCAATATGTGCCGGGGAATACTTATTGTCCGTCCCCGTCGGACCTTTTGGTTATTAGAACCAAGATTTAATTCTTTGCCATAATGAAGGCTTACTCGCCTTCATTATTGCTTCATGTGCTTCATTAATATCCGCCCAAGCTTTTTCTGAACCCTGCGTAGCGTCTATTGTAATAATCAATTGCTTTTTCATATTTAGTTCTATTTATAACACCTATAACGTGTTGTTTAATTCTGGTTATTTTTTACTGTATTATTTTGCCAACTCATAAGGATTGATCTTAGAATCACCTTTAACCTTAGATGTTGTAAGCTCTTCTGTCTTAACTGCTTTCTCCAAGAAATCTAAAGTAATATAGGATCCTTTTACCTTCTCGAACCCAGCTAAGTACTTCTCGATCTTCTTTTCATCTAGTTCCTCACCTAGAGATTGTTCATAGTAATCGCTAAAACTGTCTAGTTTACGACGCATATTACGTAACATCTTAAGTAGGTTAGTATCGCAGAATTGCTTATATTGCTCTTCACAAAGCAGTTCATCATCAGTAAGACTGTAGTTGACGTCATTGAATAATTCTTCTTTGAGCTTAGTCTCTATAGAATCAGAGTTCATACTAAGTACATATGGACTATCCCATTTGTTCTTCAATACTATGTAACTGATTACTTTAGTAGCATGCTCTTTGTCTGCCTTATCGGCATCCCATATCTTCTTAAAACATGGGATACCTAAGGCGTCTGAATGAATTATTACTTTACCACCAAGTATATCAAACAGCTTCATTTACCTTCTCGTTTGCAAGTACAGTTTGAGCATCGAGCTCTTTCTTCCATTCATCTAGATCGTGTATCGTAGCAGGATCAGATATTACTATTGCTTTGGCTCTAGGACCTTTATCACTCCATGAGTGTACAGTAATAATCCATTCCCCTTTGTTAACATTTACTATTTCATCCTTAGTTATTACTTGAGCATCTTCATGTGCTTTGATTACTGTATCATAACTAAGCCCGTCGATCTTCTCTCTTATTTCATTAGTTTCTGTATTGAGTGCAATTGCATCTCCATAACTATTAATGATTATCTTTTCCATGTTATTATATTCTATAACCTAAATAATCTTCCTTAACCAATCTCTGGAGTATCTCCTCTGCTCTCTTCAGAGGCACATTCGGGTTCACATACTCCCGATTCGTCCTGTATCTGTGAATTATCTGTTGAAAGTTCCGGATCTCCTTCTACAAACTCTCCCTCGTTATATTTCGCTTCATACTTCTCAGTTAAACGTTTGCAAATAGTATCAACTTCAGTAGCTCTATCAAGCTCTTTTCCCTCTTTACCAGCCTCAACCATTAAAGTAGTCAATTCATCTATCATATCCTTAGTAAAATCCTCGTAAGTAATAGTACCAGCTGTAATTACCTTATCAAGTACTTCATATAGTTTCTTAATATCTTTGGAAGCCTTGTCTGTACCTAACTTATTAAAGTTGTCAAGCTCTATCTTCCACATCATCAGACTCTCTTCGTGTGTCATATTGTTTTAATTTTATTATTGTTTTACTAATGCAACCAGCTATCCATCCAACTAAGTAAGCGTATTGCTCATTGTGATTAGCGAAAGACTGTGTATACATGCCTAATTCATCAAATATATAATCTGCTGCATGTACAGCCTCGTGTGCTTCATCTCCACCTTGTAATGCATCCCAATCTAGTATTATTACTAGAGCTCCTTTAGTTCTGTCAGATTTCTTAGTAACCGGAGCTGTAACTAATACTCCTGTTCCATGCTCTGATTCATAGAGTAAGCTCTTGTAACCATTTGGATCCTCTTCTGAAGTATCTTCCATCTTATTAAAGATGAATATCTTATCTAGTCCTTCTACTTGTCCAGCTACCCACAACATTCTAGGGTATATTACTGGGTCATACGCATCTACTTTTGGCATCTTCTTCATAACGTTTCTTTATCTTTATTTTACCTAAGTAAGCAAACATGACGGGTTTAGGGTCTAAATTACTTATAGATTGATTCGCGAACTTAAATGGACTGTTGCATATTACTTCTATTACTTGATATGGTATATTATACTTATTACTTAATTTAGTATATATACTCGTCTAGTTTCTCATTCCAGTCAACTTTCTTGTAGTATTTACATTTCTCAACACTACTGTCAATATTTAGAGTATTTGGTCTAATCAGGTTAATCACAGTAACTACTTCATTCCAATCCTTAGTAGAAGCTAAATTATATGATATACATCTTAGTTTGTTACTCTCTGATTTACTATACTTTTTGATGGGTTCATATACTATAACATCAGTAAGTGCATCTGAAGTAAGGAGCTCGGTTCTCTGCCCTACTACAGAGAACCTGTTGAATGCCAATGCTTTACCCCTTAATTTGTGCCATAATCTGTTTAGTATGTTATAGTCTTTCCAAAGTATGATTGAACCTGCATCAATTAGCAGTGATCTCATCTTCATCTTTCTTTACTTTTAGTATTATTGTTACTTGTACTCTATCTCCGATTATCTCTGGAATCAAAGCTTTATTAACATGTACTTCATTCTCTCCTCTACCTTTCTGTAGTATACCCTAAGCCTTAAACTTAGCTATGTACCTACTTAAATTATCCGGAGTAATGCCTAAAGTACGATTAACATACTTTCTATTCTCAGTAGATATTACATTCCTATCAATGTTAGGGAGTCTAGGAGTGTTAACATCTAGCTCTATTAAGCAGGCTAACAACTCCATTTCCCTATTAGTTAAGTCAAGTATACCATTAAGACTTTTTAAGAATTCCATTAGTAATTCGGATTTAGATACCGCTTTTACTAATTTATTCATTGGTCAATTCGTCTTTGATTCTAGTTAATACTTTAGTAAGATTGTAATAAACGGTTTCAGCTTCAACCTTAACACACGGTTGAACTTCACCTTTATCAGCCTTTTTCTTCATCTCTTCGTAGTCCTTAGCATAAGTATCAAGAAGAGTGTCAATAAACTCAACAGTTTTATCAATCTTATTATCTCTTGGTTCGATACCAACTGACAAAATACCTTCACTGTACATGTCTTCAGCTGTTCTCTCATCAAGCATTGCAGATCTAAAACCATTCTCGTCTTTTACATCCATAGTAAAAGCACCGAGTTCTTCATCCCAAGTAAGGCTATCGTTTGCTTTGAAAAAGCCAAAATCTCTATTAAAAGTGTACTTCATATTAATCTCTATTTTTATTACCGAGTCCCCATATGGCAAGCCATATCATGGAAAAGCAGAGACCCACAACTATTATTTTTTCCATATGCCTAATAAACGCTAGAATGTTAAAATTGTTAATAGCTTTTAACATTTGTTAACAATTAATTAATATATAAAAAGAAAGCCCGACTTTCGTCGAGCTCTCAATATGTTAAACATATTTAATAGACATATTACTTAACGGCAATAAGATCATAAGGTTTCACTAACTGAGTATCTTTTACTAGGTCAAAATACATTGCAAATTTCTTATTATAAGCAACTGTATCACCTACTTTGAACTCAACATCCTTTAGATGTGAAGGAATCTTTAGTACGATACCAGTAGCCCAATCAGATTCTACCTCTTTTATCTCTGTCTTAGTATCATACTCGTTAAATCCTTCTTCATCTACTTTACCATTAGGTACTTGTTCTGTAAACTCCTTAGTAACCATAATTGCAGGCAGTGGTTTAACCAACACATCCTTTAACATATTCCACTTAATGCCGTCAACTACTGTTTCTAGTACTTTATCTTCCATAATATTTTAACTTAGTTTATTCCCTTATAACGTATTATTTACTCTGTGGTTCCGCTTTAATCAGTATATTTCCACCATTAGAAGTGCAAAAAGTAATAGCTCTCTAAGGGCACTTCTTACCATTAAACTCACAACCATCACAAGAACCTCCTCTAGCCGGTTCTATGTAGTAAGATGTTCCAGCTATATCAACTGGAGTACGCTCTTTAATTATCTCTGCTAGTTCTGGATCGTATATTGTCATAATCTTTCTTCTCTAAAACTATTCTATCCTTGGCGTCTATTACAAAGTCATCATTTACTTCCCAGAATAGATTATTGTCATAAATCATTATCTCTGTGTCATCATCCATGTGATATTTACTACACAATTCTAATAGTTCTTTCAGTGTCATTTCACTTCTACTAATATGTAACCCTGAGTACAGTAATCGGTTACTTTCTTAGTACATTTACCTTTACCTACTAAGGAACAACCACTGCAACCTAAAGTACTTCTCTCAGGTGCTAAGAAATACTTCTTATTATCATAATCTATATACTTACCAGAGTAAGCTGTATTGTTATTTATCTTATGCATAATCAACTGTTAAATATACCTATATCAAACATATCATCGGGAATATTAGCGATATAAATAGATACCGTTACTCCACCACTAGTCCTAAAATCTATAGTAGACACATCCTTAAACTTAATATCCATCTGTTCTACCATCTTACTAAAGGTGTTTTTACTAACGTATACACTTACTTCTTTAGAGTAAGATTTCAGTAATGGACTTCTAGATGATAATTCTGCATCTACTGCATTCTCTATTAACTGTAATAACTTATTTTCTATCTTAATCATAGTTATACTTTAAAGTAATAATCTAAAGTAAGAGTAGTTGTATGTTAAACTAACTATATACTACTTACTTAGTAACCCCCTTACCCCCATATAAACGTCTAATACCTGTGTTTGGTTACCTATTTGTTAACAATTATTAACAATGTTTAGAGCTATTTAACAGTGATTATTTAACATTATTTAACAAAAAAATTATATAAAAATTTTTAGGGGAGGTAAAATTTTGAGAGGTGGGTTGCGTGCGAGAAGCTGCAACCAAATCACTCCCCGATATATGGATACGGAGGAGATGCCCCCACACGTGCCACGTTGGTACGGTTGTGTTTCAGGTATCTAAATATTGAAGTGAAGTGCCAAATAACATCAATGCTAGAGTATGAGATTAAAGACGGTTTTAATGATGTTGAATACTGTTTTTTAATTACTGCAAATCCAATTGATACGGAAAGCAATGCAATGAGTGAAGAGGATTTAAACAAACTAATTCTTGAGGGTGGAGATATTAGCGATATTGCTAATAAGTCTAATATATCGCCCTTTAGAACTATTCTGTTTCCGAATACTTCGCAAATTTGTGACGTTTTTCTATCTTTGTTGGATAAAAACGAAGAAAGGGAAAAGAAAGGAGAAAAACCTATTTTTCCTACTATTAACCTTAACAGGTTTGAGCAAGAAACACCCGAACCGTATTTTAGACGGTACACAAAAGACGGAGATGGAGTAAAGGAAGGAGATTGGATAATAGCCCAAACAGGAGACGAAACTCTTCCTAATGACCCGTTAAAACGCAAAGTTTTTCGGTCTATTTGGGTAACATCTATTTGCAAAACTGACGCAAATGGTGTAGACATACCAACGGAAAACGTAGTACGTAAAGCGGCTAGAGCCTATACAAATGGGCTTGAAACTCAAGCAGGTAGCGGTAAAATGATTGTACCGTGTGCTATGCAAATGAAACTAGAGGCAAAGAAAGCAGTTGCAAATACGCCTAAAGAGAACGACCAAACCGGCGGAGATGAATTGTTAACTAATGAGTTCGAAGAACAAACTCAACCCCGTCGTAGACGTCGTTAAGGATATGAGGGAGAAATCCCTCATTCCGACCATAACATTGGAAGCAATAGATTAAGATAGTCGAATTTTAATAATTTATATGTTTAACCAAATAGTTGTAAGCGTATGTACTTCAAACTTACAAGTCATGTATCCATAATTTAAAAACACCACACATCTGTGAAAACCAGTATAAGTTGTGGCGTGGGATTGAGCAAGCCCACCGAAGTGAAAAGCGCTCAATATTATAGTCCTAAGCAAGACTTTAAAAGGCTTAATTTGCATTTCATTTGAAACTCCATATTGGCAGGCTAGTCCGCGCCCTAAAAGGACATCGTGGCAATATTATGTATGCGCAGATAAATACATAATTACGAGCCGAACCGAGCTCACGTCATGTACTATCTGTGTAGTTGCTTAATAAAGCATGATAAGTAATAATATTAATCAATGATTTATTATAAAATGAATAGAATTATACTCTATGTTGGCATGGTTTATAACTTTTTCTGTGCCGGGATTACTGCAAATTTAATTGCAGATAGTCACAAACTCGGAACTTTCGGTAAATATTTACTGATCTTCTCGTTGATGATATCCATTTGGTATATCATACTAATATTAATCAAGAATGCTAACGAAAAATAAAGAGACTATGAAATTTGGTATTTTACTTGGAGCAGCATTGCTATTATTTGTAGTAGGCTTTTTATTGTCTGCATTCTGTATTTCTAAAGCTAATTCAGTCAAACCAGTAGTCGCATCAATAATGTGTTTATTTGCTGGTGCTATGTTCAGAGAGTTACATTATACTAAAGACTAGGGGGCATTTTGCTCCCTTTAATACAACATTTAAGTATGAATTCAATTCAAAGATACGTATTAGACAGTTTATTTGCACAAAATCAAATAACTGCCGATTCATTAGCCAAAGCATTAGAAACATTCTCTAATGATACCGCTATTGATGCTTTTCTAACTGTTCTTATAACAGGAGAAATAGACCCAAAAGAGAGAAGGATAGTCATTACTGGTAAAGTACAAGCTAAATTACAAACACTGAAAGTAATAAAAGATGTGTTTAGCTTAGGTTTAAAACATGCTAAAGATATAGTAGATGAATACAGTAGAGGAGATAACTTAACATTTCCATTGCATCTAGTATATGAAGGTAAAGTTGCAGATCTAAACATTGAACAGCTTAAAAGTATATTCAGTTCTGCTGGCTATACTTTTGATATAATCTGATCTCACCGCTTGTAGCAGCGGAATATAAATAGCTACAACTTTAATGCTACCAAATAGGCTGTGACAAGTCAGCAATAGAAATGCAGAGTCAAAGTGCGCACAAACCTTTACTATCCAGGTGTAGCAAGTGATAGTTGCAAGTATGAATAACACTAATTTATACCCAGAAGTGTAATCTTAAAACATAACAGAAACTAGAGAGTAGTGATCTCTAATGGGTTATGTGTAGTATAGTTTGATAATAAGTTTAAGGGAAGAGTCTGTTAATTCTTCCCTATCACTATCAATAAATACAACCTCAACGTGGTGATAGTGTCCAGTAACATGTTTTAACAAATCTTCCTAGTTTGCATGTGAAGCTAATGTATTTAAATTATTTGAGAGTATTAACTAATAATATGACAATATTCCAAGTCTTATCAATTGTTGCAGCAATATACGTAGTATATATAACAGTATATGAATGCATTAAACTATGGAAGGAGATTAACAAATGACAGTACAAATGACTAAACATCGAAGCGTACTCAACAGAATAAGTAATTTCCTGTGTGTCGCTCTTCTACTTGCTATTATTGCTGGTGCAATATTTGGTTCACCATTTAATTTCAAAAAGAAATATGAACCATTAGGCTTTGTAGATCTACAAGTAAGGTATAAACACTATTTAGTAAGTAATAAGTATCAAGAAGATAATGATACATACGTACTGTGTTTAGTAAATCCTGTTACAGGTGATGAATATAAAGCATATGTCGCATACTATTTGTATATAGACGTATACTTTGTAGGTGATACTATTAAATAATTTATTAACAAAATCATTATCAAAATGAAAAAGAAAAGTTTTATTTTACACCTTGAAGGTGGAGGAGAATTATTAGTAACTCAACAGGGCTTTGATTATGCCACTTCAAAAGATGGTTCAACCACAGTAGGCTTATCAGATGGGACAGAGATTGAAGTAGAAGAATCGCTTCAAGAAATTAGTACATTACTTGAAAGCCTGGAGGACTAACATGATGAACGAAGATCAGTATCCTGTAGTAAGAAAATCGTCTAACGGATGTTTTTGGACGATATTAGTAGCCATTACATTAGTAGTCGCTACTGGAGTAATAGTGTTTCTGTGTCATGAACCTATTGCTAAAATTGTTACGTCGGAAGACGAATCAGTTTGCATTGACACTGCAAAAGCTAGTGAGCCTGTACTAACAATACAGGAAGTTCTCAAATTTAGAGAGGATGTGAAAGAAGGTATGCGTGTAGATAGTATATTTTTAGCAATGCCTGAAGCGATTCTTGTTGATATTCTTATGACGCATGGGACATCTTTGTCTAATAGCGACATAGTTTATATATACGAGTCGAACAAAGAGCATTTCAAAGATATAAAAACTGGCGCAGATATCCAGAAAAATATTCTTACCATGGATTCTGTGAAGAATCCGAGAGACTCTCTAAGGCGTTAGAGATCAATGTTTTGCATAATAATCGAATAGTATTTGAAGAAAAACAGATTTGGTTAGCTTGCTTGTGAAAGTAGGCTAGTCTTCAGTAAATGACAAGCCTGTGGGGCGTAAGTAGTATATCCTGTTTCGAGAGTTAGGCTTGCATAACTCAACAAAGTTCGGGGTGCAAGAGTATACTATGATCGTGCGGACGTAAAAATCAGGTGGGTTGATAAGATTAGCTTAGCCGCTATTTCTGCTATTCCCTAGTGTTGCTCTTACCAATACTTAAAACTTAGTGATTGCTATAATTGATTTCTTTTAATAACCTCGTTGAAAATGAGATTAATATGTAGTATTAGTCAGGATATATAGTGCTGTATATCTTTTCTCCGTTAACAAATTTGCCTATAGCACTGTAGGCACGTCGTCAAATTACTAACAATAAAATTTAAGCACATGTAGAAATGAAAACTAAAAAACAGGAATCCAAAAGGCACATAACTAGTATGATATTACATACTGGTCATCTCTATGCTAATATCCTAGCATTAACTAAGATATTAGGTATAACATTTAGTGATGCCAAACGGCTAGCTAGAAGTAAACCAAGTGAAGAAATTCAATTCGTTCCATACTTAGAAATTAATTCTAATCTCTCTACTGATGAGATTAAAAAGGAATTAGAAGAGTATGAGATCGAAATAAAAGTAATTAATCAATAATTATTATGAAAGCTGTACTAATTTTATTTTCAAATGACTTTGTCAATGAAGAAGCTAGAGCACAAGCTATATCTACTATAGCTCAAATCATTGGACAAACAACGAACAGTAGTGGAACAAACTGTGTAGACATACTTGAGTATGACGACACTGAAATTGCTAAGCTGCTAATTGCTGATGCCGTTAACACAAGTGCTAAACATTCCTCTAAAACAACATTAGAAGATGAGTTACTTGACTTGTGTATCAAATTACGTGAAAGACTTGGTAGTCCTCTTGATTCAGATGAAGTTGTATTCAAGATGAGACTTGCAAAAGAACTTGTCAGTGATAAAGAGATAAGAGAACACAATACAAGAGTATTAAAGTATCTACTCGGAGATGGCAAGTTACAAAGAAGTATAAACAAAATACTTACTGAACAGAACATGGAAAGTCTTCCACGATATCTGAAAGAAATTAATAATTTCATTCATTTATTTTGATTATGGCAAATAAGGAGAAAGAAGTAAAGCAGGACTATAAGAAACGTCCTAAGCATAAGAAAATGGAACCTTACAATCGCAAAAAGTCATGGAAATAAGTAAAGAACATCCGTATGAAGATGCTTGTAAATTACTTAGCATCCGTCCTGTAGCTAATTATAAGAGCTACAAATTATCAGATGAAACTAGGAATTTCATCAAGTTAGAAACTGTTGCAAAAGCTTTGAATAAAGACTGGAAACCCAAAGTAATGGATCCCAAAGAAGTACGATATTACGTATGGGGATGGAATTATACAGATGAGAGAAAACCTGCTGGGTTACTCGCTGTTTATTCTTACTTTGGGCTCGGTGGTGCCTGTGCTCATGTCGGCTCTTGTCTAGAACTCAAAGACAAAGAAACAGCACAAGAATTTGCGAGATTGTGTAAACCATTGATTGTCAAACACTTATTTGGTCGAGACGATCATGAAAACTTCAAATTCGATTTCTAACGATTGTCCTACACAAGATAATATTATCAACTGTAGTGAATGTGATCTTGAGTGTAAACTCAGAATGGCAACGAATAACAAAGAAGAGGTTCCGCCAGAGCCTCTACCCGCTGTTATATATTTCTAACTTAAATTGTTAGTATGGTGGATTCCAATCAACCCAAAGAACTGCAAATACACCAAAACCCTAATACATGTTAAATGTAACGGCTATTCAACGGCAATCTATATATCTATAGATAAAGGGAGAGAAGGATAGGGGTTATCTGTGAAATAAGAGATATGAATACACAGAGCAGTTCTTTTTAAATTAAACAAATCTTGAGATTATTAACATAAAGTTCAACTTCTAAACATTATCAAAAAATGGCAGGAAAAGAAACAACGGTAGCAGATGTTACCAAAATTTCAGTAGAAAACATTGAAGAAGTCATCAACACCGGTTCTACAGTAACTGAAGAGGCAGCTAAAGAAGCAGCCGAAAAGATTGCTAAGAAGCGTAAAGAAGAACTGACAGAACGTCTAGTTGAAACTACTTTACGTAGTGAATATACTCGTAAATCTACTTACTTGAGTATGAAGAAAACAGACAAAGAGCGTGAAATTAAGCTCAACTATCTGAAGAAGTTCTCCGAAAAGGATGACAAATTACGAAACGGCGGTATCACTATTGAAGACTACGAAAAGGATTGTCAGGAACTCTACAAAGAGGCTAACAAACTGATTCGTGAAGTCGGTCAATGGTATGATGAACAGTTAAAGAAACTGTATAATCAGTACCCAAGTGCCCGCTATGACTGGAAATACAGTAGTATGTCTATGTAATTTCCCCGCATCGTCCAAAATCATAGTACTCTAGCGGTAGAAATACTGACTACATAGTCTAGATAAAATATATATTACTTAACTTGGATCTTAGATTGATTACAATAAGCCAAATATATATTGTGTGAATTGACACACATGCAAACAAGTGTAAGGCGTAGCAATACGACCGATGCCGGAGCAGGACAGTATGACAACGTGCCACTGATCATGTGCCTAAGATCGTGAGGATGTAATTATAAATTGCGCAATATATAAATACAGATTCTATACTCGATGAGTATATTATGCAATAGCATTCTTATGATATCAAATCAGCACATTTTGGAATAGTGCGATGCTAGACATCATGCCGTATAGGGGCCGCAAGGTATCTTATACTTCCAAGTTTAAGTTATCAAAACGTTGTTACATAAAATAAAAGACCAAGAGTATGTAGGTTTGGTCGCCTACATACTCACAATTGACTGTTAGGTCTATTAATCAGTCGTTAGGACCGCGGGGCAGTGCCGCGCATCTCCACTACATAGTATAATAAGGGGATGAACTAGTTTTGACTGCGACAATGAGAGATAGAATAGGTCAATAATGCGAATAACTGGCAATACAAGTTATGTAACAGACTACACACGCTTAGTAGCGTAATGAGTCTGAACGGCTAAGCTAATGTCGTAGAAAGCGGGAGTAAGTGACTCAGGACTGTAGGGGTTCGAATCCCCACTTACTACAATTAAATTAAGTTTAATCAATAAATTAATTTGAAATGGGATTAATTAACTTTATTAGGCAGAATCTTCCAGAATCGTGGGAGAAAGCCGCAACTGAAATGAAGATGAAGAGTGAGCTAATAACTCGGCTTCATGCTAATGTTCCTCGTATCTATAAGAATAGATATCATTACAAAGAAGGAATGCGTTATATTAGGTCTGTATTTAACATATCGGCTGATAAGCTAGTTTACTACGTTGAAGCGTCAGATATCGACTTAGTAAAATGGGAAAAACTTACTAACAAAATTAAAGAAATCGAATATCAATGCGAGTAGTACCATGGTGGGTTTGGTTTGATTCCAAACAGGAAGAAAGAGAGTTTAAACAAATGTTAAACTCTTCAAAATCAGATATTGAAGCAATAGATAAAGTATTGGATAAATATCCAAACTTAACTCTTGATCAGGCTTCTGGTATAGTAGATAACTTTAAAAAAGAAATTAATAAGTCATGAGATTAAATGGACCCGGCGTATATCAAATTGTCGGAAGTAATATAGAACTATTAGCAGTAGTTGTTGGTGAAGCTCCTTATTTAAGGATAACATCTGCAATTATCATGAATGAAGCATTTCAAAATGCAAAGTTCAGAGAAGTAAAGGAAGAATCCTATGAGATCCAGAGTATATATAATCATCCAGATAGTTATGTATGTTATCCATACGAAGGATCAGAAGTATGTCAGCTACCCATTGAGAGAAGATCAATGCGTGGCAGTAAGATGCCCATCACAACAGATGATGAGTATAACGAATTTAAACGTAGATACATCAATGACACATCTATTCCTGGAAGAGGAACGATGAGTACTAAGATGTATATTATGGATAGAACTGGTTGGTCAGCTGCACAAGCACAACTAGTTATTTGCAAACTAGCTAAAGAAGTAAAGAAAGAAAATGGTAATACACTGCGTTACGAATAATGTATACACTCCTTGGGGTAAAAGATATAATCTATTTCACTGGAGAGCATCGTGGTGGGTATACATCAGTCTTGCAGAAAGAGAGAGAAAATTATCTTTTAAGGCAGATAAACCAGTGAACCACATATTATATTGGTTCGATACCAATATACTTCAGAGAATAGGAAGAGATTCCAATTTTACCCTAAATGTCCGCATTAGAATAGTATGTGGAATGATTAATAAACTCAATCCTGCAAAGATATCTATGGAAATGAAAAGAGAGTTTATGGAGTGTATTTGGGATGCTTATCAAAAGTTCTCAAAAGATTACATTGAGTATCATTGTAGATACGAACTAGGATTACCATTTTAAGGGTATAGGGCTTTGATCGGCCCTATACTCACTAACCGTTGAACAGGTCAAATAAGAGTTACTTCAATAATACATAAATTTGCGTCCTGTACTCTTATGATTATCAGTTCAGCACAATGCCCGTACATATGACAGATGAAGAAAAACAACAAGTTTTCGATCTGATCAAACAGGCGAAAGAAGGCAAACAATCTGCCTTCACAAAGCTTTATAATCGCTTTAATAGAGTCATTTACAATACTATTTATTATATTGTGAATAACAAAGATGCAGCAGATGATTTATTATCTGTTACATTTACTAAGGCTTTTAGTAAGCTAGATAGTTATGTTAATAATATATCTTTCGAGATGTGGTTAAAGACAATAGCTATCAACAGTAGTATAGACTATATTCGACATACTAAAAAGGAAAGAGCGAACTATTGGATTGACGATGATGCCAACTCTCTACAGTTGAATGACTCGGCCGGTTATTCACCTGAAGAAGATTATATCTTCGCAGAGAAAAGTGTAAATTTAGAAAATGCCTTGTCGCGACTTCGTTGGAAGTATAGGAATATAATTGAGCTACGCTCAATCCAGAATCTGTCTTACAAACAGATTTCTGAACAACTTGGACTCTCAGAGTCTCAAGTTAAATCACGGCTTAATAAAGCGCGTGAAAAGTTAAAAGAATTATTAACAGATTAAAATTTACTAATTATGTCAGCATCTATGATTTTAGTGCTGCTTGTTGTAGCAGCAATTAGTGCACGTATTATGCGTTCTACTAAAATGTGGTGGATATTCTTATTCACTATTATGACTGGCTTATTAGTAGGTATGTTGAGCAAAGAGACTGTAAATCATTTCGTAAAGAAAGAAATTACAGCCTCTATTGCTCCACTAACTAACACCGTAGACAATGTAGATCTATTGTGCATGTTACCGGTAGTCACAGTGACAGAAGGAGCTACACATGGAGTAACAGGTTACGCAATAGACCTTGTTGAACCATTGTCAGACGCATTAGTTGGTAATCATACTACTAAGGGCAGAGACTCACCAGAGTTTGAGGATGATAGTTGAACCTCATTAAACAATCTATCTAAATTCACCTATTTTATTAACAATTTAAAACATTATCAAAATGTCATCTAAAAAGAAACAAGCAGCTCAAGCAGCTGCAACTGCTGCAAAACCAGCAGAAACAGCTAAAGTAGATAATACTACAAAAGCAACAACAGAGAAAGAGAACAAAGGTACTGCGAAAGCAGAAACTACAGCAGAAGCTCCGGTTCCTCAACCTAAGAAGAAAGAGGAGAAGAAAACTGAAGCTAAGACTGAAAAGCAGCCCGCCCAGAAAGTGGCTGACACACAGCCGAAGCCGAAGAAAGATAAGACTCCGATAGTTATTGCTGAAGAGGTAGACGAAACTACTGCTCTGGGCAATAAGATTGGTGTTCCATTATCTGGTACAGGTATGGACGCAATCAAACGTTCTTCTACTGATGCTAAAGCACAGTTGGTAACTTATGGTTACAATCGCTTTATCAACAATGAAGAGTTCAAAGACAAATGTCCTGAAGCTTGGAAACACACTGCACAGGTATGTGATGTTGTGTGGTTGCTTGCTATGGTTGATATTCGTAATGAAGTGGCTGCTCTGAAATCAGGTGGTCAGATTGTTGCGAAGATACCGGAAGATCAGCTGATGCCTTTGAACGAAGTAGCAGAAATGCTGGGTATTACTCTTGCTGCACCAAAAGCAATTGTAGGCCCGCAAGGTGAAAAACAGCTTGCTATTGATTTCACTTCACAGGATACTATTATTCCTGAAGAATTGAATGACAAGAAAGCTCCGGTACAAACTGTACTCGATCTCGACTATGGCAAAGTTGGTACAGATCACGAAAAGATTTGTGCAGCTTTAGACTATTTGATGCACCAGAACCGTGATATTACGGTTTGTATTGACAAAACCTTAGAATGGTATCGTGGGTTGTGTATGAACAACGCAAGTTCTGCTGATGCTAAGCTTGCACTCGATGCTAAACCACTTAACGAATGGATTGACGAAATCTTCCATCTTATTCCAATTGCAGGATTGATGAAGGGTCTTGGACGTTCCGTATATCTTTATACGAAACAGCAAGGTTCTCCAGTATCTGCTCACAGTATTCTGCATGGCAAATTGCCTAACTGGAGTGAAGAAGACATTGTCAGTCTGCTGAAAGTACTGATTCAGGAAAACTATCGCTATAGCTTGGAAGATAAGATTGACGCAAACGGCAATGTTATCAAAACCGAAAAGCCGAAACCTACAGAGGATAAGGCTATTCAATCTGTAGTTGGTAGTGTTGGATTGGAATATGTTGACAAATTGATGGCTGATTATACTCGCCCTGTGCCTGAAAATGCTACAGATGAGCAGTTAATGGAAATCAAGGAATCCCGTGCTGCTGCTCGCAAGATTATCAGTCTTGTACGCGCTAATTATTATCCGGGCAAGGTTGAACCGACCAATGAACAGATTCGTTTCGCAATCGGTAAGATCATCAATGTATATCGTCAACCAATGGATCAGATAGCTGAATTCGAAGGCCCTCTGCCTACTCTCGTTGGAGAATATCCGGAAACTCCAAAGACTGAAGACAAACCGGCTGAAGAAAAAAAAAGCTAACAGCGCCGTCTAAGTGGAATATCGTATACTACCTTAAGAAACTGTTCACTAACTCATAATCAATATGAATAGTAGAATTCTATCGACAATTGGTTTCTTTGCAATCAGCTTATTAGTTGGTTATAACTTAATCAGTACTGTCGAACCCGTGCAGGCACAACAACCTGTAGTTCCTTCATATTTAGAGTTAATGTCTATGATGAACTCTAATAAAGAAGAGAAGCAGTCTGTGAGTAAAGTAGACACTATTACTGTGTCTTATGATGTTAATACTCAGGAAGTATCCGTAAAAGGAACAGCAGACGCAATTGTGAACGTTACAACAACTGGTGAACTTAAACCGGTTGTTAAGTGGAGAACTAGAGTAAAAGAAGTCAACACAGGATTTCCAAAGGTACGCAGTATCGCGAATATGCCAGAGGATGTAAAACCACTTGCACCTTTTACTAAAGATATCTCAAATGAATAAGAAGAATCTTATTATGCTTACTACGATGGTACGGCTATCACGTATTATTCGTAGTTGCAAAGATGCAAGGCGTAATTTAGATTCAGTGATAGACCAAACCAACTACTTTATAGTAGCTGGAGAGAATTCTAATCTCATACAGGTACAAGCGAAAGCTAGTATCAGTAATACCTTATTCGTAGAACAGTACTTACGCTCGTCTGTAAGTAAGATTTGTGCTAGTTTGGATGGCTTTGATCCAGGAAGAATGGATCCTGTCGATTATATCAGTAGTAGTGATATAAAAGATGGCGTAGTTGATCTATGCCGTGGCAAGAAAGTTGTAGCTACAATATTTCTACCATCAGGAGAGATTGTTCCGGCAAGACCAGAACAAGAAATTGCAGGAGAAGATAAATCCTCAGCGGAAAAAAGTTAATAGTAATAGCCGCTATATAAATACTATAATTATACTATGGTTCGAGAGGAGTAAAACCAAAGCGTGAATCACTCCGGCGGTCACAGTAGGAAGTTTTCAAGTACTACCGCGTCAGGGAGTTTGTGTCCATTAACACATAGCCCGAAAAGATACAGAATCCGAGAATATGTCAGGAGTAGTTATGAGATGCTCCATAGCCGCAACAACGGTGAGATACTCAAAAGGTAGGATAATAGCTCATACTGGTGAAAAAGGTAGGGAAAGTGGGAGAGGGTGAATAACCCACGCAAATAATATGAGAACCGGTTGGCGATATTAAATGTGAAGAACCCTTGATTTAGGAGCTACAAGAAGATACCCTAGTCATAAATTAATTCAAATCGGAGAGATATAGTTAGTAGAATAAACAAATAAAACTACTTAGTAACAATATCCATAATCTCCAAAATAGGAACGAAATCCTAATGCTCGTATGCACTATCAAGATGTGATTCAAAAAGGAGTATAAACACGATGCTGAAACAAGGGCAATACGGCTCTTGGACTAATCCCTTTGGAAAGGAACGTCGAAACATATATTTATATTAAGGACTGACTAACGTCCTCCAGCGGGCTCCAAACTCGCTTAACAAAAGCGCAAGTATGCGTTCAGAAAGAGAAAATACGGATGCTAACTTCTAGTGTTCTAATGGAGAGAATTTGTCTCGTCTACCTATAGATAGCCGTTATATGAAGGGAAGTAAATACTGATACTAATGAAGGATAACCGTGTTATGGTACATACTTATACAAAGTAAGGATATGAAAGCTGGAAACGCAATGATCCAGATTGTAGAACTACGTGTAGTTTTACTCTGACTGATTATCGTGGAGCAGGAGCCAATCCTGTGCATTATCGTAAATAGTGTGCTGCAAAAGAACTTACGTATGAGGGATGAAGCTATATGAGATTGATAGCATTCTTTCAAGTCTAAAGTGACTCACGTGCTTAGTCGTTCGTGTGAGTATAAATGAATGAGGAATGACTGAACCCAAAGTGTTCAGGCGGTTTGAGGGCGCTATAACCCTGATTCTAGTTGTCACATACCTTTAGCAAGTATGATATGGCATAAAATAATAAGTAAGGAGAGTCTTGGTACTCCTATTAAAAAACAGCAGAGCTTATACCTTTCAAGATATGAAAAGGTGTACTATTAGATTATCACACTCATTCCAGAGTAGGAGATATTAATAGTAGTCAAAAACAATAAGTTAACAAGTAAGAGCCAAGCTGCTCCAGCTTAGAACCCTGGAACCAGAGAGGTAAGATTGTGAACAGATGATGTTACTCTACTGCATCTGAAAGTTAATGCCGAATAGAACCGGCCTAGTTAAATCTGTTCTAAGAGATAGTTAATATATTATTAATCGACGCATAGTGAGGGAAGGCTATGGTCACATGTAATTAAGGAAGTTCAATGATAGTACAGAAGTGGCAAATTATCAGTTGTAAGATAGACCGCATGGAGTACGAGTCACCCTTAGACTGCCAACCGTTACGCTGACATTAGACACTCCTAAAACATTTACAGCAAATAAATGTGTAAAGAGAACGCTGAATCGTTAATAACCTACAGCCAATCACCCTGTCTCGGTAGATTAAAGGGCTAAGTACATTTTGACCCAATAGCAAGAGCAATTGGGCAGTAAGGAAACGATAAAGGGTGGAAATCCCAGTATTCGCGCAGTATAAACAACAAATCCGAGAGGTACAAGTGGGCCATGCTTCAAGCAATGGGCTTGTGAGTTTTAGTAACGTTTAGATAAAACGACCTTCAATCGCATAGATTGTCGTAACTTCCGGAAATACTAATAGGCTGAAAAGATGCCATTGACTTAGTTTTCTATATTGCATCCAATCGCGATATAGGATTACGGTGATAGGTGCGCTAAGCATCGAAAGAGTTGAATCTTAGCCGTCGACACGGGACGATAAACATTTATCAATTTTTGTCATATTTTATCAGAGATTTTATCAGACGATATTTTCAAATAAATTGACATTTATTCTATTAAAGCTTAGTAGATTATGTGATTGAATTCACCACTACCATTACTGTAGTGCTAAGAAATAATCGAACGGTAGAGAGCATTAAATAAAATATTAACTTAAAAACATTAAAAATGATCCGTATGGTATATCAAGTACGGAATCAAGAAGGGAAACATTTTTATGGACAATATTAATCAGAACGGCAACCCCGTAGTTGGAACTATGGCTGCACAGATTCTTGCCCAGAACCGGCAAATCGCTCAGAAGTATTACGGACCTTTGTTCGGTAAGCAAGTGTTTACTATCGTAGCTGTTTGTCCTGATCCGAAATGGAAGGAAAACACTATGAACGGAATCAATGATTTCCGCAACGAAATTAAGGCTTATATTGTCAAAGCTATTGACATTATGAGTATCAGTATCATTGAAAAAGATTTGGATCAACGGCCGAAGATCGGTATTAACGTTGGTATTCCCGGCGTAGAACCGATGATGTTCGAAATCGCTGAACCGGATTTCAGTAAAGCAACTCGTGAAACAGTCACTGAAGCTATCGACCGGCTTAGTAAGCCAGGTAGCAAACCGATGTTCTTCTCTGCTGAAGACTTGCCAAACCTCGACAAGCTTGTAGAGATCGCGAACAATGGTAGTATCAATACGTACGAGGAAATGGCTCGTAAGTGTATGATGCTCGCTAAGACTGTTCGTGGGTATTCAGAAAACAACCGACGGATCTACACTAACTATATGCGCGAATGCGGTATCAGCAGTGCAGAACTTGAGGTAAACGTTCACATTGAAAAGAGCGAATAAACATTATGATAGGAAGATTGTCACCTTCTCGGGTTGACTTCTTACGTATGCTAATCATATATGAACCATCTATTTTGGCTAAAGTAAAGGTATTGAATGGGAGACTTGAAGAGCAGCCAAAAAAAGTAGACATATTAGATAATGGACAGGTTATCTTATATTATGGTTCAGGTCCGAAATGGTTGCAACGATTCTTTAATACTCATGGATCGGTGAGTATTACAGATATCGCAATCAAAGCAGCAAGCATAATGTCTGGCTCTGGAGAAGCAAAAAACGAAGAAGCTTTCTATGGTATGATGAAAGCCATACTTAAGGAAGCTGAAGATAATAATGATCTCGACTGTATAGTAGACATCTTATTTGATAACTTACGGTGTAGTCCGAACGGGGAGTTACACTCTAAGTATATCAATGAGAAGTATTTACAAAAGTATGCAGACGAGAAAGGGCACAACCGAAAAGTTAAGATGACTGAAGGGTCTCGAGGCTTTATAGGTATAAGATTAGAAGATGGACGAGTATTACCGTGCTATCTTGGTAAAACAGTTATAATTGACGAATAAGTGTTGAACTGGACACTTGTCAATTAATCTCTTTGTTATAGTACTGAATGGGGTACTACAACAAAATAGAGACTGCTGAACTGGGCAGTTTCAATTCCATGCATTAGCTTAGTGATTAGAGCGCTCTTTAGAGAGACGAGAGTTTGATCCTCTCATGCATGACTAACTAGTAGACGTAATTTGGTTGAGTATTAACTTAAAAAACAAATCACTTGAATATGAAATCAATTACATCTAAATATGCAAAAGAACGTATTTACAATCTTAGTAAAGATATAACTAAGTATTGGCACATAATACAGATTGAAAACGTTATTTCTAAGGAAGCAAAGCGAAACTATGATCTTAAAGTATTACTTACTAAGATCCAAGAAATAGCTGAAGAACGTTTCCTTATGAAGTTGTATCTACAGTGTATTAACATGGGATATAAGAAGTTTTCAGAATTATCTAATGATAATAATTACATTACGATATTTTCACTTTCAGAAAAACAAGAACAATTAAACCATTTAAATCGAATTAAAACAATTGATCCGAAGCTTAAACGTGCTAAGGGTAAGAAAGCGCTCAATAATACAGAAGAGCTTACTTCTGCCTTTATTGGTACGTTGAAGAATAAGCTTCAGCTAGAGATCAATAAATTGACGAAAGATTTAGTAGATTTCAATGAAAAAGCAGAACTAGACATAGAGTCTGCACCAATTTGCTTAGCGGCATAATAAATGTGAGCCTTCGGGCTCACTAGTATTAACTATTAAACATTATCAAGATGAAAAAGCAGAAAGTACAACATAAGAGAACTGGAGTAAAATTATCTAGAACTAACCGTTCTAAACTACGTCGTTCAAAGAAGATAGAAGTAGTATTTAGAAGTCCGGGTCCGTCACCCTTTATTACTAAAAGAGAAGATGGGAAAGTCAGTATTGCTAATATCGTTGGAAAAGTTAGCCAGAAGAGCTACACAACAGATATAGGTAAAAATGCAAGACAAGAGAATAAAACAGCTAAACAAGCTAAGAAAGATCGTATTAAACAGATCTTAGCTAGTGCTGGATTCGATCCTACTATTAAGTATACAAGAAAGGAGAAGAAGAAATTCACTCGTCGTATCAAGAAATTGCTATTTATTCAACCAAAACCAGTTAATTTAACTGATGAAGAAATTAAGATGCGCTTTATAGCAGAGAAAAAGCGTAAAGCAGAACTTCTTGTGAGTAGACCTCATAAGAATGAAATAGAAGCTCTTATGACTAAGTTACTTAGTAAGAAAGGTGGAAAATCACCACAGGAAGAAAGCAAGAAATATCGCTATATAATCAAGCAACAAAGTAAAGAAGCTCCACAAAAGGAGATAGATTTTCTTACTGATTATGTCACTGCTAAAAACGAAACAGAAGCAGCAGAAGTAGCGAAAGCTAAATTCCGTGACTTATATAAGAGCAGTGGAGATAAGAATAGCTTGACTGGTCTATCTATTATTCAGTTAGATACTAATCAAAGTTCTTATTATCCTAAAGATACTATTCTTTCATGGACTAGTCCTGAAGAATTAGAGGAGAAATATTCAAATGTTGCAAATGCAGCATAGTTATTAACTATTAATATTATCAAGATATGATGGACAAGAATAATAAGCAATATAAAATAGCTCGTAGCAAAAAGAGAATTGAGTTAAGAAACATCTGGAAAGCCGACAGAAGAAGTTTGCAAGGATGCAAGATGTCAATATCTGCTGAAGAAGCTGAAGCTCGCGAAAAGGCAGGAAAGAAACCTATCGTTCCTAAGAAATGGAAAGAAGAGAGAAATGCTAGAATTCGTGAAGCTTGTGAGCGATCTGCAAAGATTAACTTTCAACCTAAAGACTTTCACTGTGATGAGCTGAAAGAACGCAGAAAAGCAAAGAAAGCTCATAGAAAAGCTCTTATGCTCAAAGCAAAAGAAGCTATGCTTACTAAAGCAATCAAGCATGGATTAAAGCACAAAGATGTAAATGCTATTAAGCATACTATTGTACTTACAGCTAAGCTTGATAGAGCAATAGCTAGAAAACAGAGTAAAGAAGACAAGGCTAAGTATAAAGCTTCCCTTGTAGAGTTTAAGACTAAGTATGTTCGTACATACAAGGTAGGAAACACTAGATGTCCTGAAAAAGGAACTGGGCGTCACAAGAAGAATAGAGGTTTTGCACGCAATAGTACTGCAAAAGTCTATTCAATGAAACAGGCTAAGCAGGCCGCCTAAACTTTGCCTGCGAATTAAATTTTTCATAATTAAAAAAATGTAATCATGCGGTAATACGCTGGAACCCCTGTAGTTTAAATGGCTAAAATTCCTAAATGTCGGTTCGAATCCGACCAGGGGAACAAACTTAACACCATTAACTATGATTATACGAGATAAGATTGTTTATGTATATGATATTGAGGTATTTCCCAATGTCTTTCATTGTACTGTAAAAAATACAGAAACAGGTGAGTTACATAAATTTGAAATATCTTGCAGAAGCAATCAATTAGATGAGCTCGTAGAGTTCTTTCATACTATAAATACAAACCATACATTCGGAGATCTTTATACTACAGATATTCAGTTTAAGACTGATAAACTATTCTGTGGGTATAATAATCTTCATTATGATAATGCTATTATAAACTATATAATAGATTATTATAATACTATGAAATACAAAGATTATAGGACTATATGTAAGTCTATATTTAACCTAAGTAAAGTAATCACTAATTCAAGTGAAGATGATATCAATGCTTGGAAGAAGTGGAAATATATGGTTTGTTTCGATTCTTTTGACTTACTTACTATGTTATATAGTAATAAGTTAAGAGTAGGTTTGAAAGAAATTCAAGTAACAATGCAGTACAAAAATGTACAGGAATTTGTTACAGACTGGCAGGCTGATTTGCCTGAAAGTCAAATAGACTCAATGATTGAGTATAATATTAATGATGTTAATTCTACTGAAGAGTTACTCAATAGATGCAAAAAAGATATTGATCTTAGGATCGCTATCGAAAATGAATACGGAGTAAGAGTACTTAGTAAAGATGGTGTAAACATTGGTATGAAGATCTTAACCCAGAAGTATCTAGAAAAGACAGGACAAACGTGGTGGGATATTAAAGATTTAAGATCTCCTATGTCTGTAATACCGTTAAATGCCGTCATATTACCATTTATTAAGTATGATAGTTCTATACTTCAAAAAGTACTAGCTGATATGAAAAGTCAGATAGTATCTCCAGGAAGAAAAGGATATGAAAACAAATTCGTATTTGAAGGATTACAGTATTCTGTAGGAGTTGGTGGCATTCATTCAGTGAATAAGCCAGAAATAATAATTCCGAAAGAAGACGAATTGCTCATTGATATAGATGTTGCATCTCTATATCCAAGTATGCTAATAGAATATGGATTCTACCCTAAACACTTAGGTCCTGAATTCCTAGAAGTATATAAGCAGATTAAAGATGAGCGTATCGAAGCAAAACATAATGGCAATAAGGTTAAGAATGAAACCTTAAAGCTAGCTCTTAATGGTTTATCAGGTAACTTACAGAATGAACATAACTTCTGTTATAGTCCATTTGCTGTAATGCAAATTAGAATAAATGGACAGTTACTATTACTAATGCTAGCAGAGAAACTTACCCAACTAGGATGTCGAATCGTCCAGGCAAATACTGATGGTCTATTCGTCTTACTTAAGAAAGATGTATATTCTAAAGTAAACAAAGTTTGTCGTGATTGGGAACAACTTACTAAGCTAACACTTGAAGAAGAACGTTTCAAAGCCATGTATCAATATGCTATAAATGACTATTTCGCTATTGCTGAAGATGATTCAGTGAAAGAGAAAGGTATGTTTATTACTACTGTGAAATTAGGGAAAGGTCTAACTCCGAAGATTATACCGAAAGCAGTAATAAACTTTTTTAAGAACGGAGTACCAGTAGAGGAAACTATAAAAGGTTGCCAAGATATTAGAGACTTTCTAATGTCTGAAAAGACTGGTAAACAATGGCATGTTGAGTATAATAATAAAGAACAACAGAGAACTAACCGTTTCTATGCAAGTACTAATGGTGCTTACTTATGGAAATGGAAACCAACAGGTTATAAAGAAGGTGAAATCGTTGAATACGATGTACCTTATGTAGGCACACAAAGATATACAGCCAAAGAAAGGCAGTATCAGAATATGCTTACTGCATCTGGTGTTACTTTATTAAATTACTTAGATGATAAACCAATAGAAGAGAGAAAGATTAATTATAGGTATTACATTATGGAAGCCTATAAGATAATCAGAGAACTAAAACCGTTACAAATGAGCCTATGGGATTAACAGAGGCTTTATCAGATAATTTCAGAAACCGTAAGCTCATATAATATATGAGACTATGATTTTAGAAATAGACACCTCAATCCTTGACAGGATTGAAAATTTATCTATTAATCAGCTAGTATTCCTAACACTTGTATTGAGTGATTTCAAAAACATCAATCAAGACATTCAGAAACTTCTCAGCCTAGTTAATGA
>ULUW01005665.1_pt1 | contig 93665 bp, 88 predicted proteins | sample 1959041 | NCBI WGS metagenome assembly ULUW01 (sample SAMEA4835775, study PRJEB28245) | human gut metagenome | biome: gut microbiome; material: fecal sample | place: Denmark | collected 2008
GGGGGGGTCATTAAACTCGTCTTGACTACCCCCGTCAAGTTCTAGGAGAAAGTAATAATAATTAAAAAGAGGAAAATTAAAGTGATGAATATGGCGAAAATAATGTTGAAGATAATAGTGAATAAGGTAATAATAAAGTGTATAAATATAATGGTGAATAAGGTAATAAAGTGTATAAATGTAATAGTAATGATTGTGTTGAATATAATGGTAATGATTGTATTGAATGTGAAAGTGAAGATAATGGGATTGAGTATGAAAGTAAAGATTGTATTGAATGTTGTATGTAGTAGTGTGATAGTGAGGCTAGTGAGTATAACCCCCGGTCATGTTAAACTTGATTGACTACCCCCGCCTAAAGTTGATAGAGTTAATGATAATCCTGCTCATTATCAACATTAAATACATTGAGATTATTCATCTCATTACATTACTAACTATTAACACTAATCATTATGAGAACAAACAAACCATTACTGCTGATTGCAATCATACTGATGATGCCAGCTATCATATTAGCATTGAAAGTAGAGCCAACTAGTGATGAACAGATTACTGCTGTTGTATTTGGAATACTATCGGCTATTGTTAGTTATCTTAGTAGAGATTAATCTCTACTAGATGATGTTGCTCATTATCAACATTAAATACTTTGCAGTTGGAACGAAACAACTGTCAGTAATGCTACTGATTAGCGTAATTAAATACTTAATAGTCATGCCAGACGTTAAAGATTTAGCGCAAGCTGCACAAGGTGGTGCTGCTTCTGAGAATGTTAATGTAGTTGAATCAACTACTAGTGTTAACAAACCTGTTCAACCTACTGTTGATACAGATAACCAAAGTTCTGCGCAAGTGGAAACCATTGATGATGTTATTAGACGCATCTGTACTGATGGTCATAGTTATGTAATAACTACTGTCATTACTAATATTGATTGTCAAGAACGTACAGGTTGTAATGGCAAATCTTATCTCAATGCGTTTGTTACTATTGCTAGTCCTGTCAAAGGTGCTCAAAGTATGCCGGATGGTACACATCGAATGGGCATACTTGGTGCTGTTCAGATGCCATTCAATCAGATACTGCTTGTAATGCGCAAAGACAAGTTCTACGGTAGATTTGTCAACTATGTTGGCGAGGCTGCTGAAGCTGGCTTTGCTAGTATGTATCTGACTGGTGTTGCTGTCAAAGTTCTTTGCCAGTTTGTACCTGCTGGTGTACAAGACCATAATCCATTTACTCGTAAAGACAATCTTTACAATGTTGTGGATTATGACCGATATGTATATCATATTGTAGGTATCGAACAGCCTGCTGACCCTGTTCTTGTTGGTGCATATAATGTACTTATCAAGCAGATTATGGAGGACGCTCGTGCTGCCATTACTGCCAAGCGTGAGGCTAAAATTAAAGCGGCTAGTTTTGTTGCTACTGCAATGAGTGATGGCGACTTACCGTTCTAATGAACATGACGCTACTGACCTTCGGGTTGGTAGCGTTTGTGTTATCAACAATAGTTTTGCTGACGCTGTTGCTAGTGTTCAACATGGAAATGCTCATTATCAACATTAAATAGATTGCAGCAAACGAACTTAACAATCTAATAAGACTTGTCAGTCATGAACTAGCTGTAAGTTCTGATAAGTCTTGGCCTAATATTAAACATCATGAAAGTACATCGTATTATTACTACTATTGAAGTTGAAAATGATAATTCTATTACTTCTGTTGAACTTACTAAACTTTATCCTGCTAGTGATTGTATTCTTCTTGCTATTACTGATATTACTACTAATGGTAATGCTGAAGATATAACAAAAATATATGATAGTGTTAATAAGAGCAGACTTGGTATTGCTGGTAAATTAAAAGATATCGCTCGTATTATTAATAATAGTCTTGATAGCCATGATTATAATGTAGTTGCTGATGATAATTCTACTAATGAAACTAATGATGATGGAATCCTATAACATCGCGCAATAGTCCTCGCGTGCGTGTACATGCGCGCGTACCTTGGAACAAAAATTATATATACGTAGTATATATAATTAAGTGGTTATTACACGTGTGCGCGTACCTTAGTGTTATAGTTGCATTTATGCTACGTATAACTGTTATTCCACAATCGGAACGTAGTTCAGTTGTGGCTAAGGATAATGGAGGCAAACTTGCCGATATTATCCGCTACCACTAACAACTCATCTTGTTAAACAAGATGATGTTGGTATGACTAATGTGAATGGTGCTGATACTGATATTAATCATGGAGATTTACTCTCATAACATTTTGTTATACTGATGTTGGTCATGGAAATAGAACTAGTGATGACTGATATTGCTAGTGATATTGCTAGTGGTATTGGTCATGGAGATTTACTCTCATAACAAAAAGTTATAGAGATGAAATTAAAGGTGACGAGAGGTATTGAATGTGGAGAAAGAGTATGTGGAGATGAAAGTGGTGAATGTGGATTTCGTGGAGAATGAGATGGTGGAAATGGATGTGGTTCAAATAGGGTTAAATTGAGGTTGATGGTGAAGATGAGAGTGATTGTGGTAGTGGTGAATGTGGAAATGAGAGTGGAGATGGTCATGCTGAAGGAATTAGACCTGCTGGTTATCTTCCTACTACCAAACTTCCTCCTCTTCATCCTCTTCCTAATCAATCTAAACCTATTGCTTTAACTCCTTCCCTATTTTATTATAACTTCTAGTTATATCTCCTATAACTTCTAGTTATATCTCCTATAACTTCTCGTTATAACCATTACCACTTCTATCGTCTTTAATTCCAGCATTATTAGATTTAGTCATTTACTATGACTATCTCTATCAGTTTCAGTTCTAGCTCTACCACGTCTATCGTCATGACTATTAGTCATACAATCGTTATTAAGACTAGCTCTAACAGTATTATCAAGTCTAATAAGACTTCTAGTCATAATGACCAATAGCATTAGTTCTAGTTAATAATAGCACTATTAATACTATCAGTATTATAATGACTATTAATACTAGTCGTGCTAATATTACTGGTGGTATTACTAATGATATTCTTAATATTCTTGATATTACTGATTCTCTTTATACTAATGATATTCTTGATACTATTGATATTTATTATACTCGTGGTAAGTTAATTCCTATTGCTATAACTATTTTAGTTATTTTAATATAGCTATTGATTATTAGTTAGAATTATAGTATAAATAAATTATAATATATTTGGAGTATTATATTTAATTATTATATTTGTCATGTTGTTCAGTAGAGTAATATTGCTCTGATAATAATATTAATCTTAAACTTATAAGTGTTATGGTAAATTTTGATAATGCTACTAGTAATGTTCAATCTAAGCCTAGAAAGAAAACTATGGCTGAAAGTTTAGAAGAAGCTAAACAAGAAGGTAAACTTGTTGTTCCTGAAGAAGATACACAAGTTAATGCTGCTGTTAGTAGTGAAACTATTCAGCCTAAGAATAAAGCTAGGAAGAAGAAACAAAGTAAAGTTCGTAAACAGGAAGAACAAACTACTGTTGTTAGTCAAACTAATGAAGATAATGATTTTAAAGATGTTAAGACTGATAAACGTGGCGTTCCTGTTGGAATTAATGTTCCTCAACATATTCTTGATGTAGTTTGTATTGTTAAATTCAATGCTGCATTTAGACGTCATACTTCTCTTAATATTCTTCATGCTCTTGAAGATGATGGAAGAATATGTAATTCTAAAGGTGCTTATGTTGACTTCTTATGGAATAAGTTTAGAGTTACTGCTGATGGTGGACTTCGTAGAGAATATAGATATACAGATGATTTATTCATTGATGCTTTAGTTAAGGCTCATGCTGATGTTGCTAGTGATAGTCAACGAGTTATTGGTATTATGATTGATACTGAAACTGAACTTCATAAAAAAGAATAAAGATTCTGAAGCTAGTTAAGTTTGTAGTATAGACTCCCCGTAGAGGATGGATAGTGCTGTTGAGCTTGTTAAAGCTAATTCTCATTTGTCTGCCATTTATCCATTTTGTTTATTGGGTTTGTTATAGTTAACACGTTGATGATAATCATCCTCTACTCGGAGTTTATTTTATATATAAAGATATGGAAAGAACTGATATTTATTTTGTTGAAGATGATACATATTTCAATAATAATGTTGAAGGTGTTGAAATTCATGCAGAATGTCTAAGTCAAGATTTTGACGATATTGCTTGGGAACCAATAGTTGACGATAGTCCTATTGTTGACCCTGAAAATGATGTTTTTGGTTATTATGATTAAATAAATAAAATTGTGGAAAATATTAATATTAAAGTTATTCTTGATGAAGTTTTTGGTAAATCTTGTGATAGTATTACTTGTGATACCTGTAAATATAAAGAAGATTGCGAACTTATTAATAAATTCATTAATGATATTAAAGATAAAGGTTTATCTCCAGACCAATATGTTAGAGGTTTAGCTTTATTTGTATATGTTCTTAAAGAACAAAAATATCTTAATGATTTTGGTAAAACTCAAGAAGATATTATTAAACTTGTTACTGAAGATGGATTTGAACTTGATTGGCTTATTAATCGTTGGGATAGTATAATTGAAGATAAAGATATACTTAAACCTATTATTGCTGTTTTTCCTAAATATGCTAAAGATATGATTATTAATATTGTTGAAGCTAATACTAAAATTAATCATTTTATAAGTCAACATATTGTTGATAGTTCTTATAAAGAACGTAATGAAATTATTAAAATGGTTAATCAATCTGTTGATAATAATAAACAAGAGAATAAGTTTAAGAATGTTAGTGATGATGAAATTTATGCTGAACTTAAACGTAGAAAAGCAAATAAATCTGCTAAATAATCCCACATAATTTTGATTGTATTTCTAACACTATTGTCTGTGAAGATAATAGTGTTATTTCACTTGCTGATGATGGAGGAATTGAACTCCGAAACTATGATATTGTTATTATCCGTTTTAATTTCTAATTGTAACTTTTGTAATAGTACGGTCTGTGAAGATAGTGCTATTAATATTTATCATAGTCCAAGTGTTATATGTCATATTTGATTTGGTGTTAATAATGTTATTATTGATTGTGAAATTAGTAATAACAATGTTTGTGTCAAACATTTCGTTTTATATGATTTCGTATTTGTAGGTTTGCCTAGCATTGTCTGTGAAGATAGTGCTAGGCTTTTTAGTATGTATATTATTAACTTTAAATATATAATTAAAATGGATAATTATGATTCTTTTATTTTTGATGGTCTATTAGATAGATACATTGAAGAACAAGCTAAGTTTAAAAAAGGACAAGTAGTTTATATGGAATATACTTATCAATATTATAATCAAACTAAGCTTGGTATTTGTGTTGGTATTGTAACCGAAGTTGGAATTACTAAAATCGAACGTACAGTAGGTAATAATAAATATATTAATTATCCTATTGTATATACTGTAACTCATGCTAAAGGTGTTAGTCGTTGTGTTAGTGAATGTAAACTTGGTTCTGTATCTGAACATATTCTTAAAGAACGTCTTAAACGTGATGGTAAGAATAATGAACAGAATAATGAGGCTGCTACAAATGACTAGCTATTTATGTTCATAACATATTCATAGATATGATTCTTTTGCCCTTTGTTGAATTTTCATATATAATCTGATTAATCTATCACGATTAATATTGAGTTCAATACAGGGCAAAAGAACTAGCTAATAAATGTTAAACTAAAAATTTAATACAGTTTTATTATGAATTATATTGCTTATAAGAATATTGATGGTACTATTACATCTGGATTTAAAGTTAAACTTTATGATATAGTTACTTTGAATACTGGTTATTGGAAAGATAAACTTGCTATTGTTCTATATATTAATGAGGATAAAAAACAAATTAAAGTTCGTATTATTGAATGTGGTATGAACTTAACTCTTAAAGTTAAAGATGTTCAATTTGTTAATCATAATAATAGAATTGCTGCTCATTCTTATATTGATTTATGTAATAAACTATCTAAAACCTTTCGTGATAAATATACTGATAAACAGTATATAAAAGATAATTGGTTTACTGATAAGTTTATTATTAACGATATAACTGCTGATACTATTGCTAAAGGTATTGGTCAATATATTACTAATACTGATAGTGATAGATATTCTGTTAGTGCTATTATGTGGCTTAGTGATATTAAAGATTATATAGATGCTTTACTTAAATATGGTGATTTTGATTTTGTTGCTAAGGCATTTAAAATCTATAATATTACTGATACTAGATTTGAACTCATTCGTAAACTTTATCATTATTTCTATGATTGAAAATGTTTCTCATTTTATACTTGGTATGATATTTGGTTTATCTGTATATCTTTTTATAAGAATTACCATTGTTAGTAAAAAACTAGATAGACTTATTAGAGATATTAATGATACTCAAAATTGGATTAGAAAGATTCAAATTGATATTTGCGATATTAATAAACAATGGGAAGTTAAAAGAGATAGAGATAGAAATAGACTAGATAGAATTGAAGATAGGATTGGTAAACTTGCTAGTGATTTTAATGATATTATTAGAAAGAAAGTTTAATGACTAGCTTGCTTCCATCCTCTACGGGGGAACGTCACGGAGCGTAGCGTAGTGACTCTACTAATCTTAATGCTATTAATTTAAATACTATTGATATGAGTGAAAGTGTTGATTTGATATTACTTATTACTATTTGTTTTATTATATTAATTTCTCATGTTAGAGCTAATTATCTTATTTCTAATGGATATGACAGTGATGAGGAACTTAATAAGGCTATTGTAAGAGATATTGCTATTGTTGTAATTTATCTTTTTATTAAATATATAATTATTAATCTTTAAAAATGTAAAGTACTTATGAAAAAGTATGATGAAGTTTCTGTTGTTCGTCAACTTAACAATGTTGACGCTGTTATTGGAATCAATCCTGCTAGTAAAGTTATTAAAGTAGCTAAAAATAGCGCTATTGGTAATGGAACTAGTGGTAAGATTGATTTTCTTTCTCATTATTGTGGTTATCATGTTGAAATTGTTGATGTTATTCAACAACAAAAAGAACGTGATGAAGAAATTGCTGCTAAGAAAGCTGCTAAAAAGGCTGCTCGTAAAGCTAAATTTGCAGAGGATAATACTTTTAAAGGTATTACTCGTGCTGTTGATAAACGTATGCATACTATTAAAAGAAAGTAGTATGCTATGGTTAGCTTTAAATTCTCATTTGGAGTTGTAGGTAAATCCAAAGAGAAAGGAATAGTCAATAAATATGTTATTATAGTTGCCAAATGTGAAGGTATTATTAGATATATTGATGGTACTTATAAAGTAGAATATAATGGCAAGCTATATAGCATTACAGGTGAAAGTTACAGAACTAAAGGAAAGAAAGTTGTTTATGCTCGTCGATTAGATGAATATAATCATAGAATTAAAATTATAAGAGATAGTGAAAATAGAAAAACTGTTGACACTAGATTTTATATTCCTTTTGCTGCTGGACTTATAGCTAAAGGTAAAATTGTTAAAATGCCTTTTGCTAAGGAATTGTTTCATATTACTACGTGTTATAATCGTGGTGATAGTGAATCTACTATTTTAGCTTTTCAAGAATGGAAAGAATATGAAGATAAAGTTAAAAATAATCTTATTGATGTAAATAACGAATTGTAATGATTGGTGATCTTAATATTGCTAATAGTAATAGAAAAGATACTAACATTAAGTTTACTAAAGACCAAGAAATAGCTGTGCATAAACTTATTGAGTTTCTTGCACAGCCTTGGGATGATAAGAAATATATTAATGCTCTTTGTGGTGCTGGAGGTACAGGTAAGACATTTGTTATTAAATATGTTATTAATAATTGCAAATGGTCTGGTGGTGTTATAGGTTGTGCTGCTCCTACACATAAAGCTTGTAGAGTTCTTAGTAATTCTATTGATGGAAAAGAAGTTAATACTATTCAATCATTATTTGGTTTTAGACTTGATGTTAATATTGAAAATTTTGACCCTGAAAATCCTGCCTTTAATCCTGTTGGAAAAGATAAACTAGATGGTCTTAAAGTTTTAATTATTGATGAAGCTTCTATGCTTAATGCTAAACTTGTTAAGTATATTAGTAATAAATGTAAGAAGCTTCAAATTAAAGTTATAATGCTTGGTGATTCTAGTCAACTTCCACCTGTTAATGAGAAAACTAGTCAAGCTTTTCTTATTGCTAGTAATACTTATTATCTTAAAGAAGTTGTACGACAAGGAGATAATAACCCTATTAGTAAACTTCTTAAACTTCTTCGAGAAGATATAGATAATAAGAATGGATGGAGATTTCTTGATTATATATCTAAAAATAGACAAGATTATAATGAAGAAACTGAAGGATTTTATGTTTGTGGTCAAACTGAATTTTCTGATTTAATTGATACTTGTTTTAATGATGAAGAATATACTAAAAATATTGATTTGTATCGTATTATAGCTTATACTAATAGTCGTGTTGCACAATGGAATAACCATGTAAGACATATGATTATTCAAGATGCTGATAAGAGTCTTATTACTCGTAATGATTTAATAATGACTTATACTACTGTTGTTAATATTTTTAATGATATTATTATAAACAATAGTGAAGAATATATTGTTAAAGATATTGTTGATACAATTGATAATGATTATGAGTTTAAAGGATTTCTTATTAAGTTTCAAGCTATTCATGGTGGTGCTATAACTCAACCTTTATTTGTTATTGACCATTATGATAACTATACATTTCAGATGTATTATAAGAAGTTGACTAGTCTTATTGATGATGCTAAAAAAGCTAGTAGTTCTGAACGTGGAAGTAAATGGAAACAGTATTTTGATTTTAAACGTAAATATCTTATCGCTTCTAATATTACGAATAGTAATGGTAAGATTTTATTTAGTAGAGATTTAGATTATGGCTTTGCAATTACTTCTCATAGAGCACAAGGTTCTACTTATAAAAATGTATTTGTAGATATTAACGATATGATTTATGATAAATACAGTCATCCTTATACTAATAGAGATGAAATGCTTCGTAGATTGTATGTTGCTTGTTCTCGCGCTAGTAATCAATTAGTATTATCTTATGGCAAATAAAACTGTTGACGAATATCTTGATTGTGCTAGATGTCCAAATCGTATATTTAATACAGGTAGATATATACAAGGTGGTAGAGGAAGTATTTATGGAGATATTGTTTTCCTATTTCCTAGAGGTGATAGAGCTTATTGTGATGATTATCAATTATTTACTGATATTGGTAATCTTTATGATGAATATTCTGGACGTAATAATACTGAAGATGTGTATATGACTTATAGTATTAAATGTGCTTGTTCTAATAATTATAATACATATCTTACTGCTATTGATAAATGTCGTAATATTTTATGGAAAGAATTAGCTAGAATTAATTATAAGTATCTATTTATATTTGGTGATGCTTATCGTAGTATTAGTGATAATCCAATTCCTAGATTTATGGCTACTGGTGGTAAATATGTATTTAGTAATTATTCTCCTCTTATTAAATTTAAAGATGATAATCTTTATCATGTATTTAAACAACGTTTTGCTGATGATATTAATTGGGTTAATCAAAATAGAAATAACTATGGATTAAATTATATAAATGATTAATTGTATAGCTTATGATGTTGAAGTTTTAAGAAATTTCTTTTCTGTTACTTTTGTTAGTATTAATAGTTATCTTAAAGTTTTTAAAGATTGTGTTAATACTGATGGAAAAGCTATTCCTTTAGTTCAAAAACTATCTGTTGAAGAAATTAAGGCTCGTCTTAAAACTGTTGAAAAATATAAGTTTTATATAACAGATATAGATGATAGTCAATTACTTTCTATGATAGGTTATATTAATAAGACTAGATGTTATAAGGATTCTAATGGAACTATTATTCGTACTGACTTGTATGGATTTAATAGTTTCAATTATGATAATCTTATGATTGCTGCTTTACTTAGTTTTTATATGCGTACGAATAGTATGAAAGAACTTATTAATAAGTTATATGAAACTAGTAAAACTATTATTTCTAGTCAAGATGATAAAGATAAATTTAGAACTGATTTTTATCTTAATAGTCTTAGAAAATATAAACTACCATTTACAGGTATTGATGTAATGCGTATATTTGCTCTTAATAAAGCAAGTGTAGTTGTAGATAGTAAAACAGGTGAACGTAAACCTGTTCCTAAAGGTTTAAAGCAAACTTCTATTAATCTTCAATGGTATGAACTTCTAGAATATGAACTTCCTGATATTAATGAAAAAGAAGCTGAACTATATGATGAAATTCCTAGTCTTAAAGGAATGAGTATTAGTCAGCTTAATAAACTAGTAGATAAATGGGATAGATTTATTCTTGATGAATATATTGAACCTATGATGTATTATAATCTTAATGATGTTTTCATTGTAGCTGAAATAGTTCGTCTTTATCCAGAAGAAATTAAATCTCGTTATGCTATTAGTAAAGCATATGATGTTGATGTTCTTAATTCTAGTCGTAGTAAAACTGCTGATATTCTTTTTGAGAAATTTTATAGTAAATTTAGTGGTCTTGCTCCTGAACAATGGAAAGGTAAGAAAACTGAAAGAACTGCTATGAGTTTTAAAAAGGTTATTTTTCCTTTTATTAAATTCAAAACTAAAGAACTTCAAGATTTACTTGATAAACTTTATAAAACTACAATTTATAGAGTTAATAAAGATGCTTTTAGTGAGAATGTTAAAATTGGAGATATAACTTATACTCTTGCAACTGGAGGTTTACATAGTCAAGATGTTCCTATGGAGTTATATTCTACTACTTCTTATGGTGATTACTTAACTCCATCCTCCACGGGGGGTAAACCTTTTACCATTTATCATTTTGATGTTGCTAGTTTTTATCCTAGTATAATAGGTGTTCATAAAGTTGCTCCTGCTCATATTGATACAAATGCTTTTTGTAATTTAATTAGTTGGATGAAACAAAAACGTGTTGATGTGAAACATAGCGAAGAAGAATACATAGATGGAATTGCTAAAGATATTCTTGCTTTAGTTCTAAAGATTGTCATAAATAGTATTTATGGTAAACTTGGATTTGAAAAAGGAGATTTATATGACCGTCTTGCTGTTCTTAAAGTTACTGTTAATGGACAACTTATGCTTCTCATGTTATGCGAGGCTCTTGAACTAGATAATATTCATATTATTAGTGCTAATACCGATGGTATTATGGTAAAAGTTTATGCTAGTCAAGAAGATAAATTTAAAGAAATTACTACTTGGTGGCAAAATATTACTGGTATGCAAGCGGATAGTGATGTTGTTCATAGTCTTATAGCTCGTGATGTTAATAATTATATTACTCAATTTAGAACTAAAGGTAAGCTTAAAATTGAATCTAAAGGTGCTCTTAATCCTATGATGTATTCTTTAGATTTAACTAAAGGTTATTCTATGCCTATTGTTGCTCAAGCTATTGAAAACTATTTTCTTAAGAATAAACCTGTAATGGATACTCTTCAAGAAGCTACTAATATTCTTGACTTTTGTCTTACTCAAAATGTAGGTAGACAATTTCATGTAGAAGAAACTAAGATTGAAAATGGGCAAGTTACTCATGTTGTTTGCCAAAGATATGTTCGATTTTATGTTTCTAATAGAGGTTATATTATTGAGAAAGTTCATAATGATAACGGTTCTCGTAGTAGAATGGCAGCTGGTTCTGTTGTAACAGTTATTAATAGTCTTGATGATAAAGATATTTCTCTTAGAGATATTAATTTTAAATTTTATTATCAAGAAGCTATGAAGATTATTAATCCTATTAAACTTAAGATTTCTCCCAAAGGTAAAGGTAAAAGTAAAATTAAAAAATATAGCGGTATGTATAATCCTATTTTTAATGAAGATGATTTTGGATGAAAAATATAGTTGAAGAATCATATAGTAAACTTATTAATAAATGGGGTTCTAAAGATTATAAAGGTGTTGGAACTATCCATTGTGTTCAACCTCTTGATTATTCTGAAATTATAAGTAGAGTTATTACTCTGATGAGGAATAAAAATCCTAATCTTAAAATACTTATTGTTACAGATAATTGGAAAAGAAGAACTGAAATTGTTGATGGTCTTAAAAATCATAATATAAATATAGATACTATTAATATTCTTACTCATACTTATGTTAATAGTAGATATAATTATAGTTATGATATTTCTATTGTTGTTGGAGTTAATGAATGGAATCTTTCTTGTAATACAGTTTTTAATCATGCTAGATTTAAACTTATGATTATAACTAAAGATACTATTGATACTGCCAAACTAAAAGAAATTTATACTAATATTCCTCCTATTAATGATAATATAAGTTCTAGTGGTATTAATGCTATGCGGGCTTTACTCCCCGTAGAGGAACACAGAGAGCCAATTTTGTTTGTTAATCAAGATGATATTACTAATTATGATAAATATACTGAATTTATTACTCAAACTATTCAAGTATTTGGTAATCTTGATAATATTAAATGTGCTCGAAATGGTACTCAAGATGGACGTAGTGCTATTCAATATATTACAGAAATAGCTGAATATAATGGATGGAGTGCTGATATGGATATGACTAATCCTTTTAGTAAACAAATTGATGAATGTTATAATCCTCTTGTTCTTGCTGAACGAGTTAAGACTTTTTATAATATTGTTCGTGAACGTATGCTTATATGTTCTGATAATGTTTGTAAGCTAGAAAGAATAGTTGAAATTATTAAAGATAATCCTGATAAACGATTTCTTATTATTAGTAAGAGAGGTGAATATGCTGCTACTGTAACTAAATATATTAATGATAAATTAGGTGAAATTTGTGGTGATTATCATGATAAAATTGAGGATAAAGTTCTAGTTGATAGTAATGGTATTCCTGTTTTGTACAAGTCTGGAAGCAAGAAAGGGACTGCTCGTATAATCAAATCTAAGGCTATTTCCACGCTGAATTTGAAGTCTTTTAATGATGGCTTATTAAGAGTATTATCTATAAAAAATAATTCAACTGACAGCCTAGAAACAAGCGTAGACGAATGGATTTTAACCTCACCTTTATGTGATACAATAGATGAACTTATCTATCGTTATAATAATGTTAATTGTAGTCAATCAAAACTTAAAGTACATAAACTTTATATAGCTGGTACTATCGAAGAAGCAAGTCTTAAAAAGGAAAAATTATCGGCTAACCATGAAGTTATACAGAATGTTAATTCTGATATTAGTGCTCAAAATTTTGATGATATTGTTTGCTAGTATAAATATAATAGTTACATTTGTTGTGTAATCAAAATCGCTCTTTGATAGAATGGACGAAGATAAAGAAGTTAAAGTTAATGATACTACTGTTGCTGTTAGTAATAGTGGTATTGAAAAACAACATGGTGTTCAACATTCTGTTGCTCCATATCAGCTTAATTATATGAGTGAAGCTGAAATTGCAAGTCTTGAAGTATTTATCAAACGTGTTATGCGTAGTGATAAATGTGGTATTAAGTCTGTTGAAGATGGTCTTGCTATTGCAATGAGAGCTAAAGACCTTAGACTTCCATTTTCTACTTGCATTGAACATATTCATGTAGTTCAAGGTAAAACAGGTGTTGATGTTCACATTATTAAAGCATTACTTGTCAAAGGCAGCGTGAGTTGGGAAAAAGTAGATAATTATCGCGCTCTGTACGAATATACAGATGGCTTTAATGCTTATGATGAAGATAAACTTCCATCTGACTGTATTAAGTGTCTTACTCCCAAAGAGGCACAAACTAAAAATGCAGAAGATAAAGACCATGAACATATATATGTTTATCCTGTTAAATACTATAAAGATTATAATGGTAATATATATAAAGAATATCAACTTAATGGCAAGTTTGAAATAGCTACTAATACTAATGAAGCTAAACAAATTGCTTCTACTGGTAAAGTTCCTGTTTATAGAATACCTGCTGTTCCTATTGATTATATTACTAGTTATCGTTTTTATCGTAAAATTGGAGAACGTAATATGGTTGCTACTGGTGAGTTTACTTATAAAGATGCTATTGTTGCTGGATGTTTTGAAAAAGATACTTATAAGAAATATCCTAAAATAATGATAAGTCATAGAGCATTTGTTTATGGTGCTCGTGAAATTGCTAATGATTTAATTATGGGCTGTTTAAGCACAGAAGAATTAAAGACTATGCAAGGTATTGATTTAAGTAATGAAGATATTATTGATATTACTGAAATTCAATAACATAAACAAACTAGAGAAATTATTATTAAACAAAACAGTCGTATGACTGATATTATTCACTTTTTAAATAATTATAATTATGAAAGACTTTAAGAAAGGTTTGAGTTTTGGTATGGGTATTGTTAATGCTGGTCAAAGAGCAGTTAGTGAAGAACCTGAATTGGTAGTTGTTTCTACTCCCGGTAGTTTCCGTATGACTGCCCAAGTTTCTAAAGCTCTCGGCATTGCTCATGGTGAATATGTAATGTTCATTAATAACTGTGCAAATATTGATAATGCTATTATCAATAAAGTACCCGAAGTTGTTGCTTTCTGTGAAGAACAAGGTTTGGATATTGAATCTCCCGAAGCTGCTATGGCTGTTCATGCTGAATTTGATATTTGGGCTTTGGCTAAAGGTATTGCTGAATTAGACAAGAATGGTAATCCTTGCACTACTCGTGTTCGTATGACTAAGAATGATAAGATTAAGTATGTTAATACTTATTTCCAAGAAACTCTTGAAGGTGCTTTATCTTCTTCTAATGAAGAACTTAAAGCTGCTCTTGGTCGTGAAGGTATTACCGAAGATGAACAGAAAGAACTTTTGGTTAGCTGTATTCAAGGTGATGAAGTTGCTAAGATTAAAGGTTCTAAATGTGCTAATACTGCTGCTTTGTCTGGTATTGGTGTAACTCTTAACTTTACTGATTCTAATGTTTGGAAACAGTTGAAAGCTGATATGACTGATGAAGAAGCTACTTCTAAGAATCGTGTTTATACAGTAGATATTGATAACTTGCAAGAAGCTGTTGTTAATAACGGTCATAAAGATATTGTTGTTAAGATTGCAATGCTTACCGAATATAAAGATGAAGAACCTATTCGTATCGGTAAGAAAGCTGAAAAAGAAGAAACTGCTGAATAATCAAATCTTCGTCCTAGAAATATAGTATCTTGAACATAGAGCTGCATTGTTAGTATTGCTAATAGTGCAGCTCTTATTTTATCTAATAATTCTTTTAATTACTTTAATTATGTCGACAGAAAAAGAAATTAAGAATGAAGCTACTGTTGTAGCAAGTGCTGAACAAACTGCTAATGCAGAAGTACAAACTCCTAAAAAACGTAGAGGTAGAGGTATTAATAACGATTTACGTGATGTAACTCGTAAAAAGTTTGATGAACGTACTGATTGTAATAAAGCTAATGGCTTGTTTATTGGTCATCTTGAAGATGTTAAAGTTGATTGGGCTACACTGAAAGATGATGTTCAAGGTATGCCTTCGTTCGCTGGTATGAGTATTCCTTATCTTACATTTACTTTTGCTAGTAATCATGAAAATATCAATGAACGTCGTTATGTAACTCAACGTCTTCTTCCTGCTGAAAGTAATGTTGAAACTATTCCCGGTGGTAAAAGTGCTTGGAAAGTTGATAACATTTTCCGCTTTATGAAACATATATATAATGTATTTGTTCTTAAAGGTCGTGATTTAACAGAAGAGGAAATTGATGCTCTTACTTTGCCTTTTGAAGATTTTGATGAAAATATGCAGTATGTACCTGTTGAGGCTGAAGAAGTTATAGCTGGTTATAAGACTGTATTTGAAAATTATGTTAAGTTACTTAACAATAATGGTAAACCTGTTTATAATGATGCTAAAGGTAAACCTATTACTATTTGGATGAAGCTTCTTCGTTTCGTTAAGAATGATGGTAAATGGCGTGCTGTTGTTGGAAGTAAATCTTCATTTGGTGATTTAGGATTTCCTACATTTATCAATGATGGAGTTATTGAACTTTATAAAGAACAATCTGCTCCTAGTTTGCATATTGACTCTTATAAAGAAAGTATTGTTTATCAGAAATCTGCCGAACAAGCTAAACAGCCAAATGTTGCTATGCCCGGTGTAGGTGTAATGCCCGGTGTTCAAACTGCTGCTCCTATAAATCCTGTTAGTGGATTTAATGGCGGTGGAGATTTTAGTCCATTTGGTGGTGGTAATGATGCTGCTGGTGCTTTTGTTAATCCAACAGAAGATTTACCATTTTAAAAAATTAAAGTTAGTTAAATAGTTGGATGTAAGAGGATTGGGTACTATTTTAGTACCTAGTCCTCTTTTTTTATATGTTTACGATAAAGGTCAAATTAGAAATATTATGAAAAGAAATATTAGTAATACTATTTTAACTAAAGATTATATTTTCTCTAAAGTTAGTCAAATTACTATTTTTAGTACTTATACTGGAATTAGTGTTGAAGATATACAACATTGTATAGATACAGGAGAATTTATATCTAGTCCTTTTCGTGAAGATACTCATCCTAGTTTTGGTTTTAGATATGATAATAGGAATAAACTTAAAGGAAGAGATTTTGCTGGATATTGGTGGGGAGATTGTATAGATGCTGCTGCAACTGTACTCTCTGAAATTGTTCATAAGCAAATTGATATTTCTATTAAAAGTCAATTTCTATTTGTTCTTAAACATATTGCTTATACTTTTAGAAATATTATTTATGGACAAGATAAAGATGAAAACAACGATTATAATATTGCTAGGGCTATTAGTAATGTGCGTAATCATAAACCTATTATTGAACTTGTTACTCGTCCGTGGAATAATTTAGATGCTAAGTATTGGGGACAATTTGGTATTAATCTTAATTTTCTTAATACTCATTTTGTTTATCCTGTTGACCAATTTTATATTAATCGTTCAACTAATCCTATTCCTAAATATTTTTACGATAAAGATAAAACGGATTTATGTTATGGTTACGTTCTTGGACAAGATAAAAGAGGAATAGTTAATGTTAAACTGTATTTTCCAAATAGGAATAAGAAAACTGAAGTTAAGTTTATAACTAATAGTAATACTATTGAGGGAGTTATTAATCTTGAACTAGATAATTATGACGTTATTATTATAACTAAATCTACTAAAGATAGATTAAGTCTTGAATGTTATCTAAAGAATATTAATCATTCCATCCTCTACGGGGGGTCTACCCTTGAATCTAAAACTATTGGTGTTGTTAATATTCCACATGAAACTTATAAACTTCGTCAAATTGAATATGATTGGCTTCGTAGTAAACTTAATCGGAATGGTTTTCTTATTAGCTTTATGGATAATGATAGAACTGGTCTTATGGAAGCTGTAATTCTTAAGAATGATTATGATATTATACCTATTATTATTCCTAAAGAACTTGGCGTTAAAGATTTTGCCGAATTGAGAAGTAGTTATTCTACAAATGTGATTAATGAATTAACTCAACAAGTTGTTAAATATATAGAAGATAATTATGGAGAAGAAACTGAATTTACTTGGGATACGGAAGAAAGTGATACTTTGCCATACTAAAAGTTTAGCTGGTATTACATATACTGTTATGCGTCCAATTACTGAAGAAGATGAACAAAATCTTGATAAATGGGAATGTATTAATGTAGATGGTAAACGTATTGATAAAAAAGATATTTATTGTTATGGAGAAATTAATCTATCTTCTAATGATGACGTTGAATATATCAAAAAGTTTAGCCTACTTGATACTGATAATGGTGGAACTATTCATAGTAATTTTAATTATCAAGAAGGTTATGCTCTTATTGAAGGAATAGCTAAAACTTATCCTACATTTGATATTGTTGAATGGTTTAAATATAATCATTGTCTTATAGGTAAACCAACTCGTATTATTATTTATAAATGTAAGAAAGAAAATCTATGATAATAAAAGGATATGAAGAAAAGATAGATGATAGAGATATTAGATATATTAATTATGTTATTGATAAATCTACAATGGCTGATGCAATTGAATCTTATATTAAAGATTTAGATTGTACTATTATTTATCCTGATGGTTCTCGTCCTAGACAAACTATTAATTATGGTTATCGTATTACTCTTTCTAGTATTGAATATATTCTTGATAAACTTTATCTTGTTCTAGAACATCATCCAGAAAAAGCTCAAAGTTATATTGATTATCGTAATAGTATTATTAAAAGAATTATTGATATACATGAAAAAAATCTTGATTTCGAGAGAAGAAACCCAGTACGATATTATAGTAAAGAACCAAGGAAACGCACTAGAAGTGCTAGCAGAGTTAATCAATCAAAAGATGTCTTTACAGGTAAACCCATTGATGTTAGCACCGGTATTGCAAAGGCTATTAAGCCTAAAAAGGAAACGATTGCTCAGCGTAAAGCTAAACTTCTAGGTGGTAAAGCTGTTAGTTTTGCATTTAATGGTTTAAAAATAAGTGAACATAATGAATAAACTTTATCGTAGAAATAATAATGGTGCGCCTACTGTTTGGTGGGCTGAACTTGACAGTGGTACTAATAATATCACTGTTTTTTATGGTCTTGTTCGAGGTAATATTCGTAAAGAAGTTTATGCTGTTACTCAAAAAGATGGTCAAAAAGAACTTGAAAGTAGATATAATGATAAGATTAAAAAAGGATATACATATCTTGATGAACTTTGTGATATGCAGGGTTTACCCCCCGTGGAGGATGGAGATAATGATACTCTATTTAATTTTCTAAATACTTATCTACCTAAAGACCTTAGTAATGGAAATACTAATCTTCTACTTCCAATGCTTGCTAAAACGTATAGTGGTAATGTTTGGAAAAAAGTCAGTTGTATGTATGGTCAGTATAAGATTAATGGTCTTCGTTGTATTGTTACTGCTTATACTCAAAATGATATGTTTAAACCTGTTAGGCTTCGTTTCCAAAGTCGTGAAGGTCTTATTTGGCATACTCTTGGCTATCTTGAAGATTATCTGCTTGCTACTATTAATACAAATATTATCGACGATATGATTAATGGATTTGCAGCACTTGATGGTGAAGTTTATCTTCCGGGTTATACTATTAATCAAATTAATCATTTTGTTAAAGATGCTAATTGTGTTGAAAATAAACTTCTTCAGTTTTGGTGTTATGATATTATGATGGAAGGTAATCAAACTCATAGAAATACATATCGTTATCATATTAAAATGCCTACTCGCTTTAATAATATTAAAGAACATTATAATAATAAAGAACAATTGATTATTCTTCCTAGCGGATATATTACTAATGATAATGAAGCTATTGACGCTAGAAATCATTTTATTAATTTAGGATTTGAAGGTCTTATACTTCGTAATGCTGAAACTGATTATCAATATGGTAGACGTAGAGCTAATTATATGGAGAAGTTTAAAGATGCTACTGAAGGAGATTTTATAATTCTTGATATTTATAAAGAAAAGAAACGTGATTTACCTATTCTTCTTTGTAAAAATGATATTAATAATGAAAAGTTTGAAACTCGTTTAAGTACTAGTCATATTGTTCAACAGGAAGTTTTATTCGATTCTCAATCTTATATTGGTAGAACTGTTCATATAGATTATGGTGAACGAAGTGGTGTTACTAGAGTTCCATCTCATATTAAAAATGTTGTTATAAATGGAGATACTAGATTATAATGTAATTAAGAATAATAGTTTTGATAGAACTAAATCTTATTTTAGTTGTTATTATAAATCTATTATTCTATTTACTGATTATGATGCTAAAAGTTATAATTTTGCTGTTAGATATAATGATATAACTAAAAGTAATGAACTTTATGTGATTTTGTATAATGATAATAGAATTAATAATAGTGTTCCTATTATTCGAGATGCTAATACTGGATTTAAGTTATATATTCCTAATATAGTTATTAGACTTCTCGATACAAGATTGCGTAATGCTTTTGTTATGTCTAAAGATGATTTTAATATTAATGTTAAATTTGTAGAAGAACGTAATGGTTTTTGTATTATTTATCATATAGATATTGAATAAGGTGAAGCCTAGTACATAATATGGTGTGCTAGGCTTTTCTATTTGTCAAAGGTCTAAAACTATATAGAACACGCTCGTAGATATGATTCTTTTGCCATGTATTCGATTTTATATATTGAAATGATTAATCTATCACGATAAGATTTGCGTGTCATAATGAGCCTTAAAATGCGTCATTCTCACTATGATATTTAACATTAAATTCAGCATCATTATTACTAGTAAATTCCTATTATATTTTTATATTTGTCTTGATAAACAAAAACAAATTATTATGAGTATTAATAAAGTTACTATTGTTGGTATTAAAGGATTTAAAGGAAGTGGTAAAGATACAGTTGCTTCTATGATTAGTTATATCCTTCATGATGGTATTATGAAAGCTAATTATGATACTTGGCTTCTTTATCATAAAAATGATTTTATCGAAAATGATGAAATAATTATTCATTTTGCTGATAAACTTAAAGATGATATTGCTGCATTTTGTAATATTGACCGTAAACTTCTAGATAGACAAGATATTAAAGAAGAAAATTATTATAATTTTAAAACTGGTATTGTTTCTACTAATATTAAAGATGCTACTTATGTTGTGGATAAATGTAATGATGCTATATTAAAATATAATGACTTATCCTCATATCTTGTTTTATATAATAATAATGTTAGTATTAAAATTAGAGTTCTTCTTCAATATTATGGTACTAACATTATTAGAAATCATTTTTGGAGAGAAGCTTTTATTCGTTATACTATGAATAAAGCATTTGATATAAGAAATAGTAAAGGACAATGTATTATAGCTGATGCTAGATTTGATAATGATGAATGTAAAGCTATCAGAGATTGTGGAGGGATGATAATTAGAGTAGATAGAAAATCTAATAATGATAATCATGACAGTCACGAAAGTGAACAAATAACAATTAATAAAGATGATTATGTTATTGATAATACTGGTACTCTTGTTGGTCTTTTCTATAAAGTTCTTAAATTTGTAACTGATTATATGGTATGAAATTACATCCTATTTTTGGTATAAATGCTCTTGCTAGAGTTTGTATATGTTGTGGTAAAGTTATTGGTTATACTCCACTTGGAAATTCTGTTGAAGAAGATGCTAGTAAGAGTAAACAAATAGCTGAGGCTATTGTATGTAAAGAATGTATAGATAAGCTTGATAGTGAAACTTGCTTTATAGCTTGTGACATGGATAAAGATAATTATATAACTGCTACTTATGATACTTTATGGATTAGAAATAAAGGTCTTAAAGAGTTTTTTAAAGAGCTTGATTCTATACAACCTATTAATATTATACCTAAAGAACATTTTTATAGTATATTTGGAAATGTAGTTAAAGATTTTTATAATAATCAAGAAGATGAAAATAATTGAACCTAAAGTTGAACTTTGGCAACAAGGAGATGATTCTAAAGCTCATGTTGCTAGATGCGCAAGAGTTTGTTATGGTAGAGAAACAGGTAATGATGAAGCTACTATTAAACGACTTATTAATGATAAACATTGGAGTATGTTTCGTCATAGAACTTATTATATGATTGCTAATGATAGTGATAAAACTTTAGAAACTATTATTATTAATTATGCTAATACTATTGGTTTTAGTTATCATTATGAAAAACATGTTTATTATATAACTGTTAATGGTAATTGGGTTTTAGACCATAAAACACAATTTGGTTATCTATCTAAATATATTGTTCCTATTGAAGATTTTTGTAATACTGAAATAGGATTTCATATGATGAGATATACTTTTTGTGTTGATACACAAATTAGTACTTCTCGTGAATTAAACCGCGTTAGTCCTAATAGTATTGCTGAAAAATCAACTAGATATGTTTATGAAGATGGAAGTATTTGTAGACCTCATTGGATAAGCAAAGAAGAAGTTGAATTATTTAATAATGATAATAATATTATTTTAAATGAAGCTATAAATGTTTATCTTAATGGATGTAAAAGAGATTTTGAAGAATATAAAATTCTTGTAGATAAATATAAAATCCGTCGTCAAGATGCTCGTGGTAAACTTCCTCTTGATACTGCTACTAGATGTATTTATACATATTCCGTAAGAGAATGGCGTCATATTATTGATTTACGTTATTATGGTACTACTGGTACTCCTCATCCTAATTGTATTATTATAGCTGGTATGATTAAAAATAATTTAATGGAACTTGGATATACCTTCAGAGATTGATAAACTTAAACATTTTCATGTTGAAAATTATAGTGGTACTAATTTCACTGATGATTTAAATGATGGTGAAGAATTTCTTTATACTACAATTGGAATTAAAGATGATAAAGAAGTAACATTTCTATGTAAATATGTTAAAAATAAACATATTGAAGTTTGTCCTAATTGTATATTTAATAATTATCTTTGCTATGGTCTTTTATGTAATATCGTTGTTCTTAAAGTAGTTAAAGATGAAGAAATGAGACATAATTAATAAATTATTAACTATTTAAATATTAAAGTTATGGGAAGAAGATTTTATGGTTTTAATAACCGTTTTAGAACTACTAAAAATACAGAAGCCTTTGTATTTGAAAATGGTGGATTTGTTGGTAATCTTGGTTTAGTAAAAAAACTATGGAAGAAAAATACTGAAGCTATTTATAAATATAGAACTAATACAGGTAAAATGACTGCTAGTGATTATACTCATTTATTTGGTTATTTAAATCCTTATTATCGTTCTGCTTATAATATACCTAAACGTAGAAAATAATGGCAAATATTTATAATATTACTGCTGAACTTGAGGATATATTTCTTGAGTTAGAAGAAAATGGGGGTGAATTAACTCCTGAACTTGAAGAACGCCTTGCTATTACACAAGATAATCTTAAATCTAAACTTGATGGTTATCGTAAAGCATATACTGTACTTAATCTTGAAGCTGAATCTTGTAAAAAAGAAGAGCAACGATTAGCTGTTCTTCGTAAAACTAAAGAAAACAATGCTGAAAGACTTAAAGGAGTTATGCTTGATGCTGTTATTGCTTATGGAGATTTAGGTAAGTCTGGTAATAAAGTTATTAATTTAGTTGATAGTAAACTCTATACTAAGAACAGTAAATGTGTTGAGATTGATGAAAATCTTAATCAAATATTTATTGATTTAGTTCTTGAACATTTACAATCTCTTTGGGATAATGATATGATTGATAGTAATTTCTCATTTAGTAGAAATGTTCTTCTTGAACAAATTAATGATAAATTTACTGAAAGATATCCTGAACAATCTGCTAGACTTAGAGAAGAAACTGGAGGTTATTTTACGCTTGATGATTTAGATTGTATTAAAGTTAAATTTGAGATTGAAAAACCTGTTGGTGATTTAGCTAATAAAATTAATTTTGATTTACTTAATACTTTCTTTAATCATCAATATGAAATGACTAGAAGTAGCAGTGTTAATAAAACTACTATGAAGAATATTCTTAATGATGGTAGAGATATTAGTATAGCTAAACTTGTTGAAAATACTAGTCTTATTATTAAATAATTTGGTTATACTCCCCGTAGAGGACAGAATTAAGTTCATCCTCCACGGGGAGTCAACACTGCTAATCTTGTTAATTATGGAACTAGAAGAAAAAGTAAAAGAATTAATAAAATGGTATATGGATACTTATGGTGTTAATAAAGACCAAGCTGTTAGAGATATTGAAAGTGCTATGTTACGTATAACTCATAAATAATATGTATAAAGTAAAAGGTAAACCTTGGGCTTATTCTGGTGCTATTGATGTATCAGATTGTGCTACTGCTAAAGAAGTTATGCTTAAAGCTGGACTTAATTTTAATGTAGCTAAATGTGAACTAGTTGGTAAAATGCCTATTAAACTTACTGGAACTGATGAAGAACTTGACCGAATTATTAAAGAACAAAAAGAAGGCGCTCATGTTTTTGGTACTGACATTTATCGTAAGTGTGATAACGCCTTTGCTACCTATCGTACTGATTACAATATTCCTTTAGGTGTTGTTAAAAGTAAATATACTATTGTACAAAACAATGATGCTTTTAATTTCTTTGATGACGCTATTGGTAAAAATTCTGCTATTTGGCAAACTGCTGGATTTTGGGGAAATGGTGAAAGAATATTTGTAAGTGCTAAACTTCCTAATAATATTCTTGTTAAAGGTGACCCTGTTGAAAATTATCTAGTATTTACTAATACTCATGATGGTAGTGGTGGAGTTAAGATTTTATTTACTCCTATTAGAGTTATTTGTCAAAATACTCTTAATGCTGCTATTCGTACTAGTAGTAATTATGTTAGTTTTCGACATACAATTAGTGTTCATAATAAGATTTCTGTTGCACAAGAAATACTTGGAATTAGTAAAATTAAATCTGAAGAATTTGGTCAATATTGTAATTTACTTGCTAATATTAAAGTTACTGATGAAGATGTAATTCAATTTATTGGAGAAAATCTTCTTACTAGTGATGAAATTCAACGTCTAAAAGATACAGGACATACTATTAAAGATATTGCTTATCGTAGTGGTTTAGCTTTAACTGATAGTAAAATAAGTAGTAGAAAAATGAATGTTATTTCTGATACTTATAGTTATTATTTTGATGGTCCAGGTCAAAGAGATATTCTTGGTACAGCTTGGGGTGCAGTTAATGCTATTAGTGGATATTATTCTAATATAGATAATATTGAAGGTACTAAGCGATTTGATAGTATTTGTTATGGTGATAAATCAAGAAAAATAGAAAATGCTTTTGCTCTTGCAGAAGCTCTTTAATTTAATAATTTAATTGTATATGGAAGTAAAAGTATTTAAACTGAAAGAAATTAAACTTCTTAGTGAAGATGTTGTAGATGTAAAGAAATGTTGTATGGTTCAACCCATTCTACCTACTTATGGTAAAGAAGGTGATGCTTGTATGGATATTTATCCTATTTGCTATGAATATGATGTAGATAAAGATAGATTTATTTATCATACAGGTTTAGCATTTAATATTGGAGATGATGCTAATGGTGAACCTAATGAAATGTCTTTACGTCCTAGAAGTAATCTTACTAAATCTGACTTTTATATGCCTAATGCTCCTGGTACTCTTGATTGGGGTTATCGTGGAGAACTTCTTATTATTTTTAAGAATCGTACTTCTAGAGATTTAGTTCATGCTGTATCTACTCTTGCTGAAATAGTTGATAAGTTGAGAGAACATATGCATTTACCTGATAGTATGGTTGGTAATGCTAGACTTAAACTTAATAATGTTAGAACTACAATGACTAACATACTTGCTAAAGTTTCTACTCCACCATATAATTGTGATGGTAAAGATAGATGTTGTCAATTAATTATTAATAGTGCTGAAAGAATTAGTTGGAAAGAAGTTGAATCTATTGAAGAATTAGGAGAAAGTGAACGTGGAAACAAAGGATTTGGAGAAGGAACAGGAGGAGCAGCTAAAGCTTAAAGTTGGTGCTCGTTATATTCATAATAAAACGTCTAATGAATATATAATTATTAGTATTACTAAAATGAAACATCCAGATACAGGTGAATGGATTCCTGCTGTTATTTATAAAGTTGATGGACTTGAACCTTTATGGTGTAGAAGTGTTGAAAGTTTTAAAAGTCATTTTAGTGATGCTAAAGTTGAAGGTAATGAAGTTTATCTATGAAAAAGTTAATCTTGTTTTATTTACCTGATTGTAATGTTAGTAAACTTTTTGAAGAAAGGCTTCATAAAGCTCTTGCTCTTCCTGAGTTTACCGGTAGGTTTAATCTTATTAGGTATAATCTATATACTGATACTGGTAGACAAGAAGCGCGTAGTGTTGGTATTAGTGATGCTCCTACTGCTTATTGTAATGGTGATATTCTACATGGTGTGCAAAGCGATTACACTATTAGAAAATATCTTCGCAAGCTGTTAGGACAGTCATAGATATGATTCTTTTGCCCTACATTAAATTTTAATTATCATTGTGATTAATCTATCACGATATGAATATCATTCAATGTGGGGCTTTAAAATAGCTAATTTTATAAATTCTCATTATATTATACAAATACTATGGTTAAAATTGAATTTTATTATAAAAGTGCTGATAAAGATAAAACAGAAGCTATGAGAGAAGCTATTGATATAGCTTTATTTGGTACTAATGTTCAATGTAATTTTAAAAATCTTCCTGACCATCTTATTCTTGAAGATATGATACTTGAAAAGGCTGTTGCTGGTAAGAATATTACTGAATATCCTACTTGTATTATATATCGAGATGATACAGAATATAAACGATATAGTAATTCTGTTACTTGGGAAGAACTTCGTAATGATATTAATTATCTTACTGGAGATGAACCTACAAGACAAACAAATAATATATTTGTTGAAGCGTTTATTGATGAATATGATTGTATAACTCGTGCTAAATGCGCTGATGCTATTGCTTGGATGTGGAAATATCAGAATACTAAAGTAGAATATATTCAAACTAATATTGATAATCCTAACAAATTTGCTGTTGTAATTAAAGATAGTTGGAGAACTTATGCTACTTATGTATATTCTGATAGTCTTACTACTGAAATGATTAAGAATACTCTTCTTAGAGTTCCTAATACTATTAAAGAAGCTGTTAAAAATAATGCTATTGTGCTATGATACGTATTGATTGTTTTACTAGAGATGGTTGTGATGCTTGTAAAATAGCAATTAAAAATATAACTGAAGCTATTAATGAAGCTAATTGTGATATTACTCTTAATATTCGTAATACAAATCTAGATGATATTCTAAGAAAAGAAATTACTAAATTTCCTACTACTGTTATTACTAAAGTCGATAATGATTATAAAAGAAAAGAATTAGCTCGACTTGAAGGTAGTTTTCCTAGTGATTATATTAAAGATATTATTAATAAACTTGAAAAAGAATAAGCTATGACAGTTAAAGAACTTATAGAAATGCTTGAAACTTGTGATGAAAACGCTAATGTTGTTATTGAATAATGGGATGGTGATACATTTGGTATTGGAGAAGTAAATGATTATAGTAGTAATATTGGTGAAGTTATAATAGTTGTAGATTAAATTTTAAAATTATGGCTAAATTTATTGGAGTTAAAATGATTGAAGCTGTTCCTATGACAGCTCGTGAAGCAAATGACATATATTATACTTAAAGCTGGTCTAATAGAGCTGGCTTTATTAAATTTGATGATTAGCTTGGAACCGCTACGAGTGCTACGCACTCTTCGCTATACTCCCCGTAGAGGATGGAATGGTAGTTATGCTAGTAATATTAGTATAGTTATTAATGATAATAATTATATTGATTGAATGAATACTAGTCTATTCCATCCTCTACGGGGAGTTGAGCGTAGCGAAGCGGAGCGTTCTACTAATCCTTAAACTTATAGTCGTTGGCATGACTGAAACCTCGGTAGCTAAGCTAGTCTTACTACTGAGGTTTATTTTTATCTTATTGTTAAACTTAAATATATTATAATTATGGTTGCATTTATTGTTCTTCTTGGAATTATATTTGGTGGTGTTAAACTATTAGCTATTGCTAATAATATTAGTGATAGTGAAGCTATGGATAAGTATAGTGGAAAACTATTTGTTGTTGGTATTATAGTTTTTATTATTCTTATGTGTGCTATTGGTAATAATGATGATGGTTTTAATTAAGATATTGCTATTATTAATAATCATATAGGCTATGCGCCTACGCACAAAGGTTGCACCTTTGATTGGCTTATAGAATAGACTAGATATTCGTAGTCGTTAAAGTGCTGATAATCAGCATAAAAGCTATGTTAAATCAACACCCGTAGTATGACTGATACAAAGATTAGTAGAACTAGTACAAAGATTAGTATAATTTTTATCTTTGGAATATAAAAGGGCTTGTCTAGGTAGTGATACCATAGGCAAGCCCTTATTTTTTACTAGATTCAAGTCCAGCTTATTCAAATATATCTTTACCTATATCTTTATAAGGTATAATACTAAGTATATTTTCATCAACTTTATAATAACTATTATTATTAGGTAAATCAAGAACTCGATTAATACTACGAACAATAGGTATATTACGAACAGCCATAACTTCAAACTTATTCATACCTTTATATCTACCAGTAGTATATTCCTCAGTAAAATCTTCTTCAATAAGGAATCTAGCAGCCATAGCAGTAGTACCAAGTAAGTCATTAATAGTTTGTCCAATAGCAACAGGACTAGACCATAGCTTTTTACCTTCAGCATAAGCTCCAAATGGAGTAAATGATGCAGCTTCAGAAGCAAGACGGTCGGCATGATAAAGCATAAGATTATAAATAATACCTTCATCATCATCACCTCCCATACCAGTTATAGCAATTGCTCCAATAATAGCAGCACCTACATAAAGTAAATCACCTAAATTACGTCTAATATTTGCTTTTTCATGTTCAGGAAGAAGTTCATAATTAAGTTTAAAATTAACAGCAAATGAAAGTAAATTCTTACCATAAGTTTGGAATGCTTTAAGAACATCACTTACATTATTAATTTCTCCTATGTTAGTTTCTTTAAATGGAATAGTCAAATAATCATAAAGACTAGTATAACTACCTTTTTCAATAGTACCTAGAGTTTCATTATAATAACCATTCCAACGATAACGTTTCTTAAAACCAGGATAAAGATGTTTATGATATTGCATAACCATACCACCCCACCAATGTTGTTCTATATTAGCAGAACCAAGTTTATCATAAACACCATGAACTTTCTTATTTACTTCACGAACTTTATCAATAAATTTAGCATATTCTTTAAGAGTAAGTTTACTATCAGATTTTATTTGAGCAATTCCATCTTTAAGTTCAAATTGATTATAAATATCTGGAAGTTTAGCAAACTTTTTATCAATATTCTTAATAAGTTCTTTACGTTTAGCTATATATTCTCTTTGTTGTTCTTCATTAAGATAAGTCTTAACAAAATCGAATATAGGATTAGCTTTAAATAGATTATATTTAGCTCGTTTTTTATTATCAGCTTTAGCATCATCCATGAACTTATTGAATTGTTCAAGTAGAGCTTGGTTCTCCTCTCCACGGGGAGTATTTATTACAGACATAAGAGCATCTTGTTCAGCTTTACGATGATACATTTCTTTACTCATTATATTATAACTACCTCTACCATTATCAACAAGTCTATGAGATTTAAGCATAGCAAATAGCATAACATTTTGCATATAATGTTCACCAACAGATTGAGGACTAAATAGTAATCCACGAACTCTACGAATATTTTCTTTAAGACCTTCAGCAGTACTAACTTCAGTTACTCTATCAAAGTCAACTACATGACTAAGTTTAATAATAGCATCTTGAAGTGTACTACTATTTTCACTATACATATTAGCCATATAACTAACAGTTCCTTTAATCCATTCAGATTTACCAGCTTCCCAATCTTTAAGATTAATATATTCACCAGCAGCTCGTTCCATAAAGATGTTACTAGAACCAGTAAGAACGTTAGCAATACCACCAGTAATATTTATCATCATATATTTACTACCAGCAATGTTTTGAGCAAGAGAACCTAGTTTAACTAGATTAGGAGTTTTATTATCTTTATATTGTTCAAATACAAGACGACGTATAAAACTTCTAAGATGTTCACTAGTTCTAGTTTGTTGTTCTTGTTTATATTCAATTTCACCACCAGCACTAGCTTCTCTATTTTCACTTATACTACCTTTATAATTTATATCATAAGCAGTATTACTAGTAATAATTTGGTCAGCAGTATAAAGAAGATTTTTAACTGTTTTAACAGCATTATATCTATTACTTTCAATTAAAAAACTATTAAATACTTCTTCCCAATTACGATTAAGAATATCATTATGAATTTTATTATTCTTTTCAATAATCTCATCTCTAGCTTTAATAGCAGCAGCTTTACGTTTACTAAATTCTTCATCACTTTCATCAGGTTCTTTAAATTTAGGTATAGTAGGCAACTGTTGAGTATCTTTATTAACTAATTGAATTAATCTAGGATTAGGAATATCATAATCTTTATCAAAAGTTAAATCTTCATTATTTCTCCAACTAGTATTATTAGGAACATTAGCCGTCCAACCAAGAAAACTAAGAGCTTGTTCAAAGTAATCTTTAACAGTCATATCTTTAGATTTAGGTAAAGCTGGAAGATAACCCATATCAACATATCTCTTATTACTATTAGTAAAACAATACTTTTTCATAAGTTCATTTACTTTATTCATAAGTTCAAGTTGATACTCATTAAGACTAGTATAATTAGGATTATCATATCCTGTTCCTACTTTGTACTTATTAACAAAACTACTATATTCTGGATTAACAAGTTCTTCTTTAGGAGTAATATGCATTTGATTAATACGCGGTTCATAATTACCAACAACAGCTGAACCATCATCTTTAATCATTTGCATAGTAGTCCAAATACGAATAGGTTTAATAGTACGAGTATATGGGTCAAAATAATGATTATCTCTATACCATTGTTTATATTCAATACTATCAATACCATATTTGTCAAGAACTTCTCTTTCTTTCATATAGTAATATTGAGTAGTAGTTTCTCTAGTTCTCTTTTGAAGAATATTAATTGCAGCAGTTCTATCAATATCAGTCCATTTATCTAAATCTTTAGGTTTAATAGTACCATAAATAGTTCGATTAGGTCTTTCTGCAATAGTTCCATTTTCTTCAACTTGTTCACTAAATACTTCTAACCACTTATCATAATATTTTTTACCTTTAGCAAAAGCTCTATTTTTATCAAGTTCATATTGTTTCCAATTATAAGTAACATCACATTCACTTTCAATAAATTCAGCAACACGTTTTGCTTTAGCTTTATCAGTACTCTTTTCTCCTCTAGTAATTTCATTAAATACTTCAAAACCAGTCTTGAGTTGTTCTAAATCTTCTTGACTAATATCAGCAGTATTAAGAGTTCTAGTAGCATTATCAAAATATTTTTCAAGTATTTTATTAATAGCTTCTCCTACATTAATTTCTTCTTCACTCTTTGATTTATTACCTGTAAGATAATTATAAAAATCAGCACGATAAATTCTTAATTCATCTTCAGCAGAACGAATAATACCAACATAAGGCATACCATTGCCTTTAGTATATTTATATTTTCTAACTGTTTCAGCTTTTATAAGAGCTGCACGTTCTTCAGGTATTTTACGTCCATCAACTACATTAAATTCATCTTTAGCTTGAAATTCTTTAATAGCAAGATTAAGAACACTATTACCTTTATTAGCATCTTTAAGTTCTTCAAACGCCCAATTTAAATCTTCTATATCTTTAATATCAAGAATATATCTAGTATTCTTACGAATCCATTCTTTAGCTTCATAATATTCAGGAACTTTCATAAGTTCTTCCATACTAATAAGAAGATTACCATTAGCATCACGTTGACTTTCATATTTACTAATAATAGAAAGTTGTTCTTTAAGTTTAGAATCAAATCCTTCTTTAGCTTGCTTATCATAAAACATTTCTTTAACTTTACGAATATTAGTTTGATAAGCACGAAGTCTTTCAGCTACATTCAAGTCATGACCAATCTTTTTATTATCATCTTCATCATAAAGACTAGTAAGACTATCCATTTGAGCATAGATACGCCCAAGTTCTTCATCTTGACTTTGCGTAGTAACATTATCAGTCGCTTGACTTAGAATATCTCGTATTCTACTATTAAGTCTTTTATATTCAGCAAATTCTTTAGGAATACCATCATCTCCTTTTTTAAGTCCTAATAAACTTCTTTCAAGATTTATAATATAAGTAGAATATTCAATAGTAACATCATTACCATCTTCATCTTGAACTGTAATTGGTTTAAGATGATGAATAGTAGTCATATCAATAAATTTAGCTTTATTAGATAAAGCAATAAGATGTTCAACACTATTAATACCAAATTTTTGTTCAGCTTCAATGGCAGCATCTCTATATTTTTTCATCTTTTCTTCCCAAATAGGATTATTAGGTTGAATTAATCTACCATCATCATCAATAATACTATCAAGACTAACAGATTTACCATCTTTAGCAGCTCTGGATTTAAGTTCTTTAAGATAGTTTTTAAAGTCATTAGACTCTTTAATACCATTAAGACGACCTTCTTCAACAGTACCCATTACATCTTTAAGTATATTCTGCAATACAAAGTTACGATTAGCACGAATATCTTGTATCCAATAATCCATAAATCCAGTATCACCATAAGCATCAAATTCTTTCATAAGACCACTTATATAATTAGGATTAGTAGTGCGTAATTGAATCCATCTTTCAAACCAATCTTTTCTAGCAGAATGTACAGTAGTATTAGAATCTATTTGATTAACTAGCTTTTGAATTTTTCTAATGTTCTCTTTAGTTTTATCATCAAGATTTGTACTATCAATATCAATTTCGCTAATAAGTTTGTATTTATTCTTAAATGTATTAGCACTAAGAATAACATCTAAGAAACGATTTTGAAGTTGTTCATCTTTAAGAACTTTACTAATAACATCTTTATCGTTAATAGGTTTATCAATACCATCAATTTTAATAAAACGATTAATATCATTAAGAATATTATTAGCTTCAACATCTATATAATTAGCAATAACTGATAATGAAAATTCAGAATTATCAGAAAGACTACTACTATCAAGATAATTAATTTCAGCATTATTAAGAGCATTAAGAACATTTTGAGCAGCAGGTTGACCATGACGAATAGCACGAGAAATAACTAAACTAGCATTTTTAGCAAATCTACCAATAGGAGTTTGGTCATCAGCACTACTATATCTATCAGTATTACTAGTAACTCTATCTATTTCATTTTCATTAATTTCAATAAATAATCCAAGTTTATTATCTTCAATATTAGGATATTTAGCTTTATATTGTTTTAAATCATCGCTTAAATTAATAGCAGTAGTTCCATTAATGTTAAGATAAAATTTACCATTAATAGTATATATAGTATTATTCTCAAAAGGAGTATTCATAAAAGGCTGGAAATACTCATCAGATATATATTTACTATATAGTTCAGGAACTTCTTTATAACCTTTATTTACAGCTTCTTTAATATTATCTTTAATACCATCAATAAATTTATCTCGTTTTTCTTGTTGAGTAAGACCATCATAAAGAAGAACAGCTAATGGTTTATGAATATTATTATTAGCTATAATACTAGGCTCAATACTATTATAAGTTTCAAATGATTCAAGTCTATCAATAGGATAATAAGCTAAAGTTCCATCATAAGTTCCTTTAATATATAAATTTCTATTAATTCTAATAATATTAACAGCATCTCCATTTCTTATTATTCCTACATTATCAAGATTTTCTTGACCATTAAAAGTAATAATACCACTTCTTTTTAGACTATAATTAATTTTATTATTAGTAAGTCTTTTAAATGTATAACTAGGACAATTAAAACTATTATAATTCTTACGAATAAAACCAATTATATCTTCAACATTATCTTTATCAACAAAACCATAACTATTAATACCTTTCATAGCTATATCTCCAATAGCTATTCCGCCCTCACTTAATCCTCTAAGGGGAGTATTACTTATAAGTCTACTAATATTTCTAGTTCTAAATTTATGACCTTCAACAATAAAAGCATATTTAACTAAATCAAGAGCTGTAAGTTTAATAAGAGGATTAGGATGATTCCAAGCTCTATCAAACAATCTATGGGCTTCATCATTAGTAATATCACCTTGTATGTAATTAATATATTGAATATTTACATTACGACGATTATTTCTTTCATCATTAGCAACTATTTCAATATGTTCAAATACACTACCATCTTGACTAAAATTACGTTTAATCCAATCAACTTTCTGAGCAGGAGTAAGTCTAGCAAATACATCAATTTCAGTTTGTGTAGGCTCAAATATATTTTTAACTATAACATCATCTGTTTTAATATTAACTAATGTACCACTTACTCGTCCAACTTCTAAAGCTCTAGATTGTCCAGTACCATATTCTTTAATATATTTAGGATGAACAAAATCACTATTAACAATAGTAACAGGTAAATTAAGATAAGAACTACCATTATTACCTACTTCTAGTTTATTAATAAGATAATCTTTATAGTCATTATATAACTTTTCAGTCATTGTTCCACCTTTAGTCCATTCTGCTATTCTATATACATAATCAATAAATACAGGATTAGCAGTTTCAAATACTTGTTGAGTAGCTTTAACACTAAGAGCAGTACTCATTTGTAAAAATGCAGCTAAACTAGGATAACTACTTTTAGATATATCAGATTTAATAAATGCATCTATACCACCACTAATATCAGGAAAAACACTCTCTAACAGCAAGGTTTGACCCCCCGTAGAGGATGGAGCATAAATATTACTATTTTCAATAACAGTTCTAGCATCTCTAAATACTTTATCACTAGCATAAAAACTTTGTTTAGCACCATATTTATCAGCACCAAGAATATTAAGATTATTACTTATATCCTGTCCGATTGAGTTTAACCGATTGAATTGTGCTAGAACATAAAGGTCAAATAAAGCCTGCTGAACGCCATTCATTTCCCCTCTAAGACGAGATTTATATGCGTCTGATGAAAATATAAGGTCAGGTGATGAAAATGCGTCAGAAACGCTTAAATTGAATATTTTCTTGAAAGTTTCACCATAACTTTCATTAATAATATCAATTAGCTTTTTACGTCCAGCAAAATTAACTTTTTCACCAAAACCAAGATTATGAGCAACTTCTCTAATAGCTTCAGTAAGCGGATTTTTAGTACCTTCCGCAAGAACACTATTAGTTTCTTTCCATTTACGAACTAGTATATCAATAGCAGGTTGCCACATAAATCCAATAGCAGTATCATAATTACTTCCAAAGTCAACAATAGTTTTGAAAGCATTAAATGTATAAGTATTTTCATTATGTATAGCTCCCTCTTTCATAACATCGAGAATATGAGCAGTAGTCTGAGAACTATAAGGATTAATCAAATAACCATCAACATTCTTATCATCTCCAGACCAACCAAAATTCTTATGAGTAATACGAATATGTTTATTACCAATAGTTTCAACATTTTCTTTACCGTATCTATTAACAGCTTCTTGCTCACTAATCACATCAGTAGTGTACATAACTTTAATACCTTCGCTATGATTAGCTTTAGTAACATTTCCAATACTCATAAAAGTATCTCTATTAACACTGATACCTTTAAGTTTAATACCAGAAGTAGCAGCATCAAACCAATCAAGTTGAGTAAAGAAATCACTAGGAGCAACAGTTGTTTTATTAGCACCAACTATTTCTGCATAAGTTTCATTAGCTTCTTTGACATTTTCAAAATTAGAAGTAGTAGTATTTTCTTCAAATGCAGCAGGATTATTAAGTATATTAATAAATGATTGAATAATAGCATTAGTTCTAGCAGCTTGACTACTTGTATCCTCCACGGGGAGTTTCAAGTATGATTCGTAAGACTTAAGTCCACCATCATTAGCAATTTTTTCAACAACTTTAAGATTACCATTATAACCTTCAAGAGTAGCATTAATAGCATCTTCGCTATTTTTTAAAGAAGCTCTAATATTACCTTGTTTATTATAAGTTTTACCAAGAATCTTACGACTAGCTTTATCTACATTATCTTTAACATAATTAATATATCCTACTTCATCTTTAGTATATCTAGCGTGAGTAATTTCAGTTGGAATACCTTTAACAAGATTAAATGTTTTAGACATACCATAAACACTATCAACGTCAAAGTCAGAACCAGTTTGAGTAACCCATTCATCTGGAACAACAACAGTACTTCCATAAGCATCTGGAAGAAACTCTTTAACATACATAATACATATAGATTGTTTACCTTCAGTAGGAATACGATAACCAATCATAGTACGTAAGCTATCAGGAACTTGTTCAATATTCAACCCTTTAAGTTTACTACTCCATCTAGGAAGTTTAATTTCAGTATAATAAACAGGAGTGCCATCAACTTCTCCAATCTTTTTATATTGAAGTTTACTATCAGTTTGAGTTTGTTTATCAACTTTAAAACCAAAATCAGATAACTGAGCAGCATGCCATCCACTAATAAGTTGTCTAGTAATATTAGTATTAAAATAACTATTAGCAATACTTTCAAGTTTACTATTAACATTAGATAAGAATAAAGGAAGATTATTAAATCCAGCACTATCTAAATCGAAAAACTCAAGAAGAGCTTTTTCAACTCCTTGTTGTTGAGCATTTTCTTTAAATCTATCAAAAAATACAAAACGATTAAGATTTTTAATAGTACCATTAGAATTTAAATCAATATGACCATTATCATCTAATCCAATACCAAGTTCAGCACAAGTTTTTTCAAAACTATTTCTAATATTAGCTACATAATTATTAAATACTTTACTCTTAAGGTCATTAAGTTCAGTTCGATTAGGAAGATTATCAAGCATTTTCTTCATAATCTGAATAGCAGCTTTATTACTAGCATCAACCATATGTTGAGGAACTTCTTGCTGACGATAAAGATAATTATAACTAAATAGTTCAGAATTATCAAATACATTATTATCAAATTCTTTAAGAGCTTCATCAGTTAAAACACCATCGTTATTCCAAAGTGTCATTCTATTATGTTGTGCAACTTTAACAGTTTCAACAGTATTAAGTTGATGAATATCTCTTTTAGTCATTATATCATAAACTTTTTCAAGTTCTGTACCTTTAATAAGTTTAGGAATAATAACAAACTCAGCGTTTTTTACCTGTCTAGGAACTTCAATACCAACAGTAGTATCATAATATAAATCATAATAGAAATTCTTCTGAATTTGAACTTTATTAGCAAATTTAGTCCAATCAATTTTATCTATTGGAGTATCATCTGTAAGACTTTGAATAAGTCCAGCATATTTATCTAATTCACCAGCAGCAGTAATACGACGAATCCATTCCTCAAGAGTAATATAAGATTGAGCATCATTAGCATTAACTCCACCTTTAAATGGTTCTAGTATTCGTTCTCTATCTTTTTTATCAAGTCCAGCTTTTTTAAGTTGATTATCAAGTCTATCAATAACAACTTTATCAGAAGCTTTAAAAGTATTATAAATAGTAACACCCCTAAATTTATCTTGAAGAACTACTTTTTTACGTTTAGTAATTCCATTAACAGTATAAGGAACAGTAACAGCATTACCTTTAATAGTTATATCATATAAATCAGTAGCTATATCTAAATCATTTTTAGTAAAATCAGTATTACCAAAAGGATTACCACTAGCTTGTACTTCTTTAATACGTTTTAGAATAGCTTGACCATTCTTATAAAAACTTTGGTCACCTCCATATATATCGTACATACTATCTCTAACAAGATAATCATTAACTAGAAATTCAGCTAAAGATTCATTATTAATCCTATCATCAATAAATGTACCATATTTATTTTTAAGTTCTTTATAACCATTAGTTATATATTCATTTAACCAATCAGCAACAGCATCTTCAAGAGCAACACGTTGTTCTCCATTAAGAACTACTTGATTATTAACATAGCTAAGCCCATGTGTAGACCCCCCGTAGAGGATGTCAATAGTCTTACCATATCCAATTAGTTCATTAAACGCTCCATTACTATTAGGAGTAATTTTACTAACTAAACGTTTAAAACTAAATACTCTACCAGCTAAAACTTTGTGTCCATCTTTAGTAATAAATACATTACCTTTTCCATCTTTATGATATTGATTATAAAAATGTTCAGGTTTATTATTATAAATATCACTAAATTCAAAATCTCCATTAGTTAAAATAGGATTACCATTAGCATTAGTCTTAAACATTACATTAACAGCTTGAGCCATATTAGTAAGTTCTTGAATAGCTATATTATAATATTGTTTAAATAATGGATGTTCTCTATTTATAATTTTAGTTCCATCTTCTAGTTGACTACGCAATCCAGCAAGACTATATCTAGGAGCAGTAATAGTAAAGTTTTTAGGAGCATCACTAGGTATGGGAAGTAAATAATTAGCAGTAGGAGTTTCAGAATTATTAATATCAGTCATAAATAATCCCATAGCAGTAATTAAATAATCACCGTCACTCATACTACGATATAAGTCATTATTATTATTATCTAATTCACTAATACCATTAAGAAGAGAAGTTTTAAACATACTACGAGCATATTCGGTAAGTTTAGGAGTTCCATTTCCAATTCTTCTAAACAATCCATAATTAATTATATTACCATTACTATCTCTATGTTCAAGAAGTAAATTACTATAATCATATTGATGACTAGCAAACTTTTGTTTAGCATAAGCTTCCACCATAGCATTTTGTTCTTCAACAGTAGATTTATCATCATTAATAATTTTAGCAATATTAGTAATAAAACTTCTATTAATAACATCAGAACTTAAATTACCTTCAGGATTACGAGAATTAAGTTCAACAGGAATATAAATAATATCTTTAAAGACATCAGCCATTTGATATATAATAGAAGTATCACCTCTATTAATAAAACTATCAGGCATTTTAGTTTCTTTATCCTTTTTAAGCGCTTCTACATATTTATTATAATTTTCAACTGTACGATTAATAACATTGGCAAAATTAATAAGATTATTAGCCATAGCTACACGACCAATCTTAGCAATAGCTAAATTAAAACTAGCTTGATTAATATCTGGAAATATTTCTTTAAAAGCATCATATAAATAAAGATTAGCATGAGGAGTATTTTTATATCTATCATATATACGAAACTTTTCACGAGCAGTAGGAACACGATTAGTAATAATATTATTCTTAACATTATTATAAAAAGTATTCTGTAAAATAGTACGAGAATCAGTATTAGGATTAGTTACACGAGCACGAACATAACTATTACCATTAGAATCAGTTTGAATATAAGTTTCAATTTTAGATATAATAGGTTTATTAAACACCATCATATACTTATTAGCAAATACTTTATTTTTGCTAAGTAAATCATGTAATTGAATTAAACATTCACAATTTGGAATAGTTTCAGATATACGTTTAAGACTAGCTATAAAATTATCTACATTACTAGTATCAGCACTAGCATATAATATTTTAGATAAATAATTAGCATCAGAAAAAGTAACAACTCCTAATTCATTATTAGTATCAAAAGGATAACTTCCATTATTAAGTTGAGAAGCAGCAGTAAGTTTAGGTAAACTTGCAAGATGATATTTAATAATTTCTTCTACGTGTTTATTAAAATCTTTAACTTCACCAATATTTAAATTCCAAAGTTGAGTCATTAAATCAATACCATCATCTATACTATTTTCATCACCTTCAGTAGAAGTTTCATCAAGATAACCGCCTAATTCTTCATAATCAGTAGTTTGATATAATTCATCTCGTTTAATAAGTTTAGCTACATTTTTATTATTAAAAAGAGCTTCATTAAATTCAGTATTAGTTAAAGAACGAAGTAATGCACCATAATTAAAATCTTGAGCATCACCATATTTACGAAGAAATGCTCCAAGACCATTAATTTTAATAGCAGGACTTGGATTATTAATAAAACTATTAAGTTCATTATTTTTAGCTTCATCACTTCCAGCTAATTTCTTAGCACGTTTAAGTCCAGCATTAATAACAGTTTCATTAGTACGTTTTTTAATTTCATTAAAATTTAATGGAGCGCCATTATATAAAAAATTAAAACTAAGTTTATTCATAATATCAGCCATATAAGTAATAGCTGTATCTCTAGCTTTAATTGTACTAAACAAACCACGTTCTTCTTTTTCAGCAATAGAAGCTACATCGTCCATATTACGAAGTTTAATAGCTCTAGCTTCAAGAAGAGCATTATAAGCTTGTCTTCCAGAAGTTTTAACATTAATACCTCTATCAGTTATAATCTTCTTAAAGATTGGGTCTTCAACCATAGCTATAAGACTATAATAATCTGCATTATTAGAACCATGTTCTTTAATAATAATATTATTAAGATTATTATATCCTACAAGTTTAATATTTCCACAACTCATAAGTTTATATTTAAGTTTAAATTCATTAATAGTAATACCTCTATGACTAATGTAAAGTAAAATTTAATTACATCGTCATAGAGGCTATTTTTCTTTGTTTTAAGCGACTTTTATCTTTACTCGATTAATTCTACATACAGCTAAAACTGATGCGTCCTGTGTCAAGCAAAGTGGCAAATTCGGGCTGTTGTGCTATTGGCAAACGGCTAGTCAATTCAGCCATATTCAGCACTATATCATCATCAACACTACTAAACATATCAAGTCCATCATTAAGATTATCATTATTATAATTATAATCTTGACTGTTATCTTCATTAGGATTTTCAGTTTGTTCTGTACTAGCAGTTTCTTCTTCAAACTGAAAAGTTCCTTGAATAGTCTCTTGATTACTTTCTTTAGGCATTTTTTTAATAGCTTTATAAGCATCTCTAGCAGCAGCTAATAAACTATCTTCATTAATCTTAATACCTAACATATCAGCAATAACTTCAAGAAGTTTACTAAATAAAGTCTTACGTTTATTAACTTTTCTATTATCATATTTAATTTCATTAAGTGCAGTCATAAGAGCATTACTAGTAATACTTTCAACTAGAAATTCTTCAAGAGCTTCACTTGTATTAAAATTCTCAAATAGATAAGGTTTAAGTCTTTCTTTAGTAGAATCATCTTGAGCATCAAGCCAAAATTTAAATTTATCATATATAGGTTTAACTAAAGCAAGAGCTTGTTCAGTATTATATTTAGTATAAAGTTGTCTATGTAAACTTTCATGAAGTATAATATTAATAACTCGATAAACTCTTTGACCTGCAATAGCAGAACTACTAAGTTCAATTGTATCTGTATCACGATGATAAACAGCATTAACTTTATTACTGTTATTATCAGTAATACTATCTACAACTTGAATATTTTTAGGTAAAATACCAATTTTTTGAAGAGCATCAATATAATCAATAGCAGTTTGGTCATTAGCAAAATACTTTTTAAGTCCACAAGTTAAATTCTTAGCAGTTATAGCAGATTCAAAAGCATTAAAATTAATAGCATTAAGAGTATCATCTAACATGAACTCTGATAGCTGTTCAGGTATTGCTCCATCCTCCACGGGGGGTCTACCCTCAAGTTCATAAGTAATATCGAGTTTAGAATGAATATCTATTCGCCAATTACCAGCAGTTTCATCTGTATTAGTATTGGCTAATTTAGTTCTAACTAAGCCATTACTAATAATAAAATCTTGATAACTATTATAACTATAAGTTTTACCATCAATATTTATAATAGTTTTACCATTTTCACGATAAATATATTTATTAGTTTTATCATTAGTTTTTGTACTATCATTAATAAAATCTTTACTAATAGCAAATTGAGCATAGTTAAACATTTCATCAATAACAGGACGAAGAGCATTATCTAATTCATCAATAGTACTAGCATTAATACCATAACTTTTACCTATTTTAAAAGCACTATTAACAACATAAGGAGAATTAATAATAATATTACGTTTATAATTACCAGCATCAGAATTAATAGTAAAAGCGTAATCTTTACCATTAAAATGTGCACCTTTAACATAAAAGCCTATATTAGTAGGATTAATACTAATTTGAAGTCCAGTATTTCTATCACCGTTAACAAGTTTATTATTTCCAAATATATCTCCAAGACTTTGTTTAAGTTCACCAAAACTTATTTTTCCACTAATATAATCTCTACAAAGATTATTAACTTCATTCTTAATAGAATTAATAATACGTCGAGCATCACCTTTAAGTAGATTACTATTTAATGGAACTTGTTTACAAAAAGCATATAGAGAAGTACCATCACTACTTGGAATACTAATAACAGGCATACCATTAGTAGTAAGATTTTCAATAATAGTAGGTTTACTTTCTCCATTAAGATATAATTGACCTTGTACAACTACACCAAGTTTGTTAATATTTTCATCATAACCAACTACTGTTTCTTGTACATCATTCCATTCACCATTAGTATCATCAATAGTATTAAGAACTCCATATTTAACATTAACAGCTTTAATCTTACCTTTAAAATCACCTTTAACTATTGTAATAGCTTGGTCATAACTATTAAGAAGATTATTAAACCAACGATTAATACTAGCTTCATGACTATTTTCATAAGGCTGATTAAATATGTATTTAGTAAGATTAACAAGATGCCCAGCTAAATCAAAACTTGCAACAGGAGTAGTAAAATCTCTAACTATATCAGGATATTTAGTTTCAAATTCTTTAAATAGATTAACAAGTTCTTCTTGTGTAACTTCTTCCTTAACAGCAAGTTCATATAAATGACCAATAAATTCTTCATCAAATCTATCACCATCAAGAATACTAATTAAAGCGTCTTTAAGTGGAGAAACAACTTGACCATTTTCAGCATGAATATTATATTTCCAACCTTGATTAACCATATCATAATTACCAAACTTATCAATATTTGGAACTCCTATATAACCAATAATTGTACCATTAGCAAGTATATTAATACGTCTAAGCTTACTATCATATTCAGTTTCTAGATAATCACCTTGTTTAATAGAAGTAAATGCTTTAACATTTTCATTCTCTACTATATACTTAAGATTAACATTATTAGTATGTTCAACTTGAAGTCTTTCAAGACGTTCTTTAGCAATACCATCTACATATTGAACAAATTGTCTAGCATTAAGTTTCTTAATAGTTGATTCGTCAGTAGCACGATATTTACCTTGATTATTAGTGCTGGCGTAAAGATAGTTTTTTATTTGATTAAACAAGTAATTTTTAATAATTTTATTACCCGTAACACTATCTATATATTCAACTAATTGACCAATACTAAGATAGACTTTATCATTAACAATTTTACCTCTAGTATTACCTTCACTATCAACACTATTAGCAAAATCATTCATAACAGCTTCTATATTGCGTTCATTACCTGTAACAGTGGCATAAGTAGCATTAAGTAATAAACGTCTAGTGCTATCATCTTGAACAGAACTATATAAACTACCACCTGTAAGACCATCAATAATATTATTAACTATATCAGCAGCTTCTGTTTGTTCAAATCCAGCTTGACTAAGTTTATCAATAAAAGACTGTCTAGCATTAAGTAAATCACTACTAGTTGATTCATGTCCTAAAGAATCTTCTAAATCAGCTATACTTTCATAAACCAAATCAGTACCTATTTGACCACGTTCGAAATCATCATCTGGAAGAGTATTATTAACTTCAGGCTTAGGAGTACTAATAGGCTCTTGAGAAACTGGTTGTTCAGTTTGAGATTGAGGTTGTTCAGTATTAGTAGGCTTACTGGGAACCGCTTCGCTTCGCTCCGCTATACTCCCCGTAGAGGATGGAGATGAATTAGTATCATCTATATCAGTTTCATTAACTTCATTAACATCAGGATTAACAGGAGCAACTTCTTCCTCTTTAGGAGTATTATTAACATCATTTTCAATTTCTGCAATTTCAGCTAATTGTTCTAATGTAGTTTTAAGATGTTCATTACCTTTAGAGCTTAAATCAAGTGCAGTATAAGCATTTCTAATAACTTTATCTATATTAGGTTTATTACCATTATTAGCATCTTTAATAACAGAATTAACATATTCTTTACCATATTGTTTATAAGCATTACGTAAATCGTCCATAGCTTTATTAACAATCTTTTTACGACTATTATCAAAGAAGTTATTAAGATAAGTTATACGAGATTTAATATTATCATCAGATAAATTAAGTTGATTTTTATTAACCTCAACATTAATCTCAGCATTAACAACTTCTGCTAAATCTTTAAATACTTCATTATATTGTTTTTGAAGTTGAATAGCTGATTGAATATCATTTTTATTTTCAATATCAATAGGTGTATAAAGTTTATTAATAGCATCTAGACGTTCATTTAATTGAGCAATACGTTCTTGTTTAACAGAATTATTAATTGCAGCATTATCTTGAATAGTTTTAATATCTCTTTGAACACTATTAATAATATGTTGATAAATACCATTCTTTGCAGAAGTAATATCAACATCTTCAATATGATTATTTGTAATATCTTGATTTAAAACATCATTAGCCCAATTAAGAAGATTATTATAATTTTCTTGACGATTACGAGCATGAACCATTTGGGTAGCTATAATACGACCAACTTCAAATCCGCCACCAAGTCTATTAACTTTATTTAAAGTAGTATTATATTCATTTTTAAGATTATTAATTTCAGTTTTAAATCTATTAATAAGTTCATTACTATCTTGTTGTTGTAATCCAAGTTTATTAGTAATACTATCATTAAATTCTTTACTATTAATAGAACTTTCAAGAAGTCCTAAATTACCAGCGTTCATAGAATTAATAATAATATTATCCATATATTCTTTTTCAGCTATATTACGAAGTTCTTCTTCAGTACCAGTAATAATATCTGGATTAACCTGTTGACCATTTTCATCAGTAATAGTTATAAATGGATTTTTACCATTAGCAATACTATTAAGTCTTTCTTGATATGCTTGAAAAGTAGCAGTACGACCAAGAATTTCGTTTTCTCTTTGTTTTTCAGCAGAAGTCCAATCTTTATCAAGACGTTTATTAATAAACTCTCCAGCTTTATTCATAACACTACTAAAAGTAACACCACCAAGAGCACCCCAAAATGCTTGCTCCCATAACATTGGGTCTTGAAGATAATCTTTAATAGTTTGTTGAGGAATATCTTTATCAAATACTTTTTTACCATTATATAAACCATCTTGACTAGCTATATAATTAATAGCTTCTTCAACCCCTTCTGTCCATTCAGCTCTAACACCATGAAGAATATCATTACCCACATCTTTTAATGTACTAGTAATAGCTTGTTTAGTAGTTTTATTACTTAAAGCATTAGTAATTGCAGCAGCATCATCAATATTACTATTAAATGCAGTATTTAAATTTCTAAGTCTAGAACTAGTTGTATTACCACTTAAAGCATTTTTCCATAAGTTCTTTAAACTATAAACTTGCCATACGTCAAAAAGAACATTAGCCCAATCTTCAGCAAAAGTAATATCAGCACTATTTTTAGCAATATCTTTAGCTACTTCTTCATCAGACATATCTTTATATTTAGGATTATTATTATAAAACTCTTCTCTTTGTTTATCATTCATATTAGCAAGTTGAGTTTTAGAATAATCTTCAATATCATTATAAGTTTGTCTAGCTTCTTGATAATTTTCAAGATAACGAGAAGGAACTCCAATAGCAGTAGCTTCTGCTATTCTACCAGTAATGGCTCTACTCTTTTGAGTCATATTAATAGCATTAGCCATTTTATTAGCTAATTTATTAAACTTTATACCTTTACCTAATAAAGAAACACCTTTAGCAAGACCAGTACTAGGAACCATAAGAGTTAAAGAACTAGCTATACTAGGAGCATTACTAGCCCACCAAGCAAAATCTCCAATATCAAATGCAGCATTAGGATTTTCTCTATATATAGCTAAACGCTCATTAATAGATTCTTTTAAAGATTCAAGTTCAGAACTTATTTCAGATTGATAATCATTAGGACTATTACTAACCATATTATAGAAAGCGTCAGCTAAATCTGCAAAACCAATAGCTGTTCCAACAGTAATTTCATTACCAATCTGTCCAATCATTCTTAACCCTTGTTCCCAATTACTTTGATTAACAGCACGTTCTTTATCAAGTTTTTCTGGGTCATCAACAGGATTAACATAAACATCATAAGGAGCATATTTATCTATATCATATTGATTAAGATTATATGATTGCCCAGCAATACGACTAAATAAATGACCACGACCCCGGTCACTAATAGAAGTGCCGGGGTTGTAATCAACTAAAGTAGGAGGCTGTATAGCCCCCTTTTTAGTTTTAGGATTATATTCAGGATTAGGTGTTTTATTACCACCTTGTAGAAACTTTAATACATCCATATTAATATAGATTATTAATTAATTCATCATAGTAATATTGAATAACATAAGGGTCTAAACTGCCACTAAGTTGGGCAAGTTTAGTAGCAACATTTTGTTGAATAGCCTTAACAGCATTTTCATCTACTGCCATACCAGCTTTAACAGCAGTTACAGTTTGTTCCCATTGAGATAAATTATCTACAATATCAACAGCATTTTCTTTACTTACTAAACCAATAGTTTGATTATTAGTAGAATTAATTAAATTAAAACCTCCACCATTGGGTACTAATTTAAATTTATCAATTCCAGTAAATGCAGCATTATTAGTAAGAGAAATAGGTCTATTAGCATTATAGTAATTTTCTACTTTACCAGCAGCTCTCCAACTAGTATCTTGATTCCAAGATTGAATAATAGAACTATCAATAGCACCACTACCTACAAGTAAAGTAATAGGTTCTCTTTTAAGTTTACCTTCTGTATCGTAATAACCAGCAATATTAATTTGAACTCCAACATCACCAGTTTTTGGGTCACGAACAATAGTAGGAGTAATTTCGTTTTCTTTAGCACTTCTAAGATAAGCTGTATAAGCTTTTCTATCTTCAGAAGTCATAGGTTCAAATATTCCATTTTCACTAGTAATATAAGCTTCACCTTGAGTTAAATCAATACCGCTACGAATAGCCATCATAGCTTGTTCTTCTTTATTCTTTTTATAAGCTGAAAGTTTACTAGCTTCTTCAGGATTAGCGTTCATCATAAAATTAATTTCAGCTAATTCTGGAGTTAAAGCACTAATACCAATAGTAGAAGAAGTTATTTGACCACCATCAAGAACAGCATCATTTTTAGATTTAAGAGAATCAACATAATTAATCAAACCAATATAAGGTTCTTTATTACCTGTTGGTAATCCAGCATGATGTTCTTCACCATTAGAATCAACTCGAACAAATTTATCACCATAACCAAAAAATCTAGTTTTAGCAGAATTAAGAAAAGCATTTAAAGGATTTCTAGTATCTTCAGCTTCTTTAACAGCTTTACCAAAACTATAAATAGATTTATGATAATCTTTTGGTAATTCAGCATATCTATAACCATTACCATCAGAACCAAATCTTACTCCAAGACTAGCAGCTTTTTTCTCTCCACCAATAGCATTAATAAATGAATTATATACATCATCATTATTAAAGTATTGTCTAATAGCAGAATTATCTCCAAATATTTGATTAACATATTTACTATATCTATCTGCATATTTATTACTAGGTAAATCACTTAAACTAATAATAGAATTATATGTATCAAATCCATCAATACTATCTTGAGATTTACCAACTTTAAGATTATTAATATATTCTTGATTATCAATAATATCATTAAGATAACTTAAAGCATATGCTCTATCAGATGGATTAGTAATATTAGTCATAATACTAGTTCTAATATCATCTGGATTAGCAGTGCTTAAATTAATATTAATATCAGGATTATATTTACTAAGCAATCCAGCTATTGATTGTCTATTACTAGTAATTTCAGCTTGAGCTTGAGCAGGCATAAAATTATCAATACGAACAGGAGTACCTTTATAAGTTAAATTATCAATAGCTTGTTTTCTTTGAGTTGTACTTCCTAGTCCAGCTTGTTTAGCTAAAGCTAATTGAGCTTTCCATGCTTCTCCATAAGTAGTATTACTACTTTGATTATAAAAAGTTGCAGCATTATAGAAAGGGTCAATACGTTTAGCAAGATATTGTTCAGGAGTAAGTAGAACACCATTTTTATCTGTTATATCAGGATTATTACCATTTTGGTCATATTTCCATTTAGCAATCTTATAATCTTGTTCAAGACTAGCTTTAGCACCGGGAGTATTTTCAATAACAGCTTTAACAGCTTCAGCAAGTTTAGCTTTACTTAACCTTTGCCAATCACCTTTAGTATGAGAATAAATCTCTCCTGTAACAGATTTAGTAATATCATCAGTAACTTTTCCATTAGCATCAAGCCATCTTGTTTGACTACCTCCGCCTTGTTCTTTAGCAGCCCATTGAAGTGCTTGATTAAGTATTTGGTTCATAGGAATTTCAGAAACTTCTTTATCAATAGGAGTCCATTTACTTCCACCAATAACATTACCATTCTTATCAGTTATATCTTGATAATTATATTTATTAACAGTACGATAATAATTCTTATAATCTTCAGATAAATCAGTACGTTTATCAAGATTATTCATATAAGCTTTATAATCTTGTTGAGCACGTAAACGACCAATCATTCCGGGACTTGAAGTTATATCTCCATAAGTTCCAACTATATCATCAAGACTAGAATAAGCATTACCATATTGCATATTTTCAGTAAGAGCATTACGAACTTTATTAAGTTGTTCTTGACGCCAAGCATCTTCAGCTTCATTTAAATCTAATTGAGCAAGTTGAGCATCAATCTGAGATTTAGTTTGAATAGCTTGTTGATGACCTTGTTCAAGAGTATTATAAGTTTTAGCTAAAACATTTAAGTCAATAGGATTAACTTGTTGTCTAAAAGTAGGAGTATAAAAGTTTATCGGCATGATTGTTTTCCTCCAAGTTTTCTACGTTTACGAATAATAAATTCATCATAATCAACTCCAGCATCTCGCATAATTCTATCATCTACATTAGGAGCAGATGCTCTCATAGCACCAATAGTATTATTTAAAGCTTTACGATTTTCATATCTACTAATCATATCTTGAATACCAGCATTAATACCACTAAATAAATTATTAATATTAGTTACTTTAGCTTCTCTAATACCATTATCAAATGCTGTTTTTCTATCTATATATTGATTGTATTGTTGAGCATTAAATTGACGAACACTTTGCTGATTACGTCTATCTTGATTAATAAGATTAGTTTCTATATTTTCTTTATTACCATAAAGTTCATTAGCAGCTTGACCAGCAGCATTACGAACTCGTTGTTTACGAGCTAAACTAACACGACTACTAGCAGTATTAGAATCAATATCACGATAAGCTTCGAATTTATCTTCTCTAATTCTATCAAGTTGAGGATTAATATTATATTTAGTTTTAAGTTTATTAGCACTAATAAGAGTAGGTTGACCTGGACCTCTCATTTTATTAATAGCTCTTCTACTAGCAAAATAACTAGCTAAACTACCAGCTATATTACTGCCTAATCCAATCCAATCAGCAGTAGTAAGATTTTTAAATTTACCTTGACCTTTACCATCGGAAGATGTAGTTCCTTTAGCAGGTGTACTAGTAGAAACAGGTAAAGTAGTTGGAATATTAGCTTCTATTTTAGGTAGATTACGATTATAAACAGCAATAGGAGGAGTTTTAGTAGGAACAGATTGAGTTGATTGACTTGACTTACTTCGTCCTCTACGGGGGGTCTTCCCGCTAGATTTAGTTGCAGATAAACTTGGAATATTAGTATTATTCATACTAATACCTTTGTTATTTCCATGACTCCAACCAGCTCTAACTAAACCACTAGTAATTCCAGCACTATCTTCAAATAAAGGAAGTCTGCGTTCTGCATAATATTGAGGACGACGATTACCATTATCAATATTAGATTTATTAGTATTAGTATTTACATTATTATTTGTAATACTATTTTTAGACCATCTTCCATTTCTAAAAGTATAATCACTACCAACAATAGTTTCTCCTCTAGCAGATTTATTAATAGGATAAGCAGAAGTTCTATTAATAGTTCTATTAGTTATAGGAACATAATATCCATTTTGTTCATCATATTCCCAAGTTCTTCCATGACGATTAATTCGTTTTCCACCAACAGCAAATTTATCGCGTAGACCCCCCGTAGAGGATGGAGAATGAAGCAATCCATTCTTAACATTACCACTAATACTAACAATTAATCCATTACTACCTTTCTTTCTAAGTTCAGGATATTTATTATAAACTTTAGCTTTAACATCACTTCTACCATGTAATCCAGCTAATCTTAAAGCATCAATAGCATCAGCTTTAGTAGGAATAGGATAACTTCTATGTCCTCCAGCAAAATCTTTTTTAGCTACACTAGGATAAGGTTTCTTTTTAGAACCATAATCTTTATCTCTACTTAAACCACCCATAGCTTTTATAGTACCATCATCATTAATTTTATTTCTATCTTTAAAATCTTCTTGAGCTTTAAATACTTTATTAGGATGAGCTCCACCCATAACTAATTGAGCAGGACTAGCACCGTTAAGAATAGGTTGTGCAGAATAAACTTTAAGTTCATTTCCATTAGTTTCAACTACTTCACCACCTTCTACTTCAATACCAGTTTTATCACTAGGACCAATATCAATACCACCTTGACTATGTTTTCTTCCATTCATATAAAAGAAATTATTACCAAGAGGTTGAGCAATACCACCAGCAACTACATTTGGTATTTTACCACCAACAGCATATTGCTTTTGAGGAAGCTTTTTTCCATTACTTCTAGTAGTTTGAATAATATTAAATGGAAATGTTGGTCCAAGTTCATCATCACTAGGTAGAGATTCTTTATTAAAATCTTTAACATAATTAATAAGTCTACCAGCAGTATTATTCATTAATTTTTCTCTATTATCTTTAGATACTAAATTGTTTATACCATTATAGAGAAATTCATTACCAAGTCTTATTAAACCAGTAGATTTAGCAACTTTATCATAAGCTCCACCGAGTGGAGGAATACCATTTTGAGTAAATCTTCCATTACGAGTAACATTACCTCTAAATGTACTGGGTAAATTACTTATATGAATAACTTTATCTTTTCTAGGCATTTTATATAATATAATGAGAAATTGTAATTTGATTGATTTTAAGGCTCTCTGCTGAACGATAGCCTATCAGTCGATTAATAGTTCATACCTATATATAATAATTCAACAGAGAGCAAAAGATTAGCGTTTATGACCGCCACAGCGATATACATTTAGCCTATCTCGATATACTGATTGAGGCATAACAGGTTGTTGAACAGTACCATTAGTAATCCATTCAGGACGTTCAAGACCAGTTTTAGGAGCACTATAACTAGCTTGGTCAGCTTGTTTAACTTGAATTGGTTGTTGTCCTTTATTTCCAAACATACCACCAATTAAACTTCCAGCAGCACCAATAGCAGCACCAATCCATGCTTTTCTACGTCCACCACATTTATATTTATTAATAAAACTAGAACGTTGATACATAGTCATTGGATTAGTCATTTTATCAGAAGTAATATTAAGTTGCTGTTGACCAGCTTGAAGTTGTTTACGCTGTTCAGCTTCTTGAGCAATACGTTTATTTTCATTAATTTGTTGATTAGCAGAAATACCTTGACCTATTGCAGTACCTAATTCACCAAGTCCTTGAACTCCTGTAATAGAACTAGCAAGATTACCTAAACCGGGAAGAGCATCAGCAAACTCAGTACCAAAATTAGCTTTACGTCGAACTCTACCACCGCATTTAAGAGTAAGCTTATCATTATATTGACCAACATAATCTTGATTAGCATAAGCACTAGTTAAAGCTTGAGCATTTTGTAAAGCATCTTTATGGTCTTGTGCAGCTTGAGCTTCAGCTTGAGCTTTTTCTTGAGCTTTCTTTTGCTTATTACCTTTAATTATACCGCCAGCAATACTAGCAGCTGCACCAATAATAGCACCAATAAAAGCTTTTTGTCTTTGTCTATCTCTATACTGTATCATAATTTTCTAAATTGAGTTTGAGCACATTCAAGACTTTCAAATTCAATGCGCTTATTATCTGAATTATTAAATATGAAACGAACTACAAAATAATTACCATATACTCTACGAAGTTTATCACTTACTGTATTAGGATGTTCTTTAATTGCATTACGGAAATAATTAAAGTTATATTGAGTAAGTTCATACCAAGGTTTTTTATACTTATTAAATTCATTAAGTTTATCAATATTAATATCTATATCATCAGTATCATTATCTTCATTAAATATACGAAGTATATCACCAGCATAAGGATGTTCTCTTAAATCAACAGGATTATTAATATTATCACTATAAATAGGAATATATATCTTACGCACTTTATATTTAATAAATTCAAGAAATTTAATAAGTTCATAAGATTCATTAACTATAATATCAATATAACTATTATGAACTAATATAGGCTCATCACCAACTTCTTGTTTAGATACTAAATATAGACTTCTACTATCATCACCCATGTGAGTATTAAATCTACCATAATTATATTCATGAGTAAATACATGAAGAGGGCAGTTAAGTCTATCATTGTTATGTTCAGTTTGAAAATAACATTTAGTTTTAGTAGACCAAGCATTATTAAAATAATAATCATGTAAACTAATAAAACTACCTACTTTATAATTAAAACTAATAACTTCATTATGTGATTCTATAATAGATTCTTTAGTATTAGGATTAATATTATCATAAGTATAATCAAATTTAATTAGAATACGATTATTAAATTTATCATGAGCAAATCTAACTTTATTAGGATGATATTTATCTAACCATAATTTAATATCTTCATCCATTATTTTAAGTTGACCATCATCAAATTGATAAAGTTTATGAAAATCATCATTATAAAAAATATAACCAAATTCTCCAACTATATATGCTAAATCATCTTGCAGTCCACCATAACCTTTATCACTAGTAAAAACTTCTTTATAATCAACTTCAAAAGCATCAGGTTGATATAATTGAACATTTTCATCTCTAGTTTTAAGTGCAGCACTTATATCAAACATAAACATACTATGTTGAGTATGAACTAAAAGATAATATCCAATTCCAACTAAATTAGTTATACTTCCTTTATTTTCAGTAATATTTTTATAACCTTCAATAGGAAATATTCTCCAAGCGTTAACTTCACTTTCATCTTGAATAACATTACTACGTCTTATAGTTTTATCAAAACGAGTAATATTAATAATATCATTACGATATTGAGTTAATAATTTAGGAACATATTGGTCAACATTTCCAATCGGGTCTTTAAATAAATCAACACTATTTTTAGGTTCTACAAATGTACCAAAAGCAACACTTTTCTTATCAGTATCTTCTTTAATACTAAAAGCTATCTTACTAGGTTCATTATTAAAACATTTACTTTCAAAGAATTTATCACTATATAAAGGAAATTGAATATAAACATTAAATGGAATATCAAACCAACATGGTTCATCACCACTATAATAATATTGATTATTAGTAGGAGTATATAATTTATAATTGCCTTCGTTCATTATAACTCCATTATCATTATAAATAAGAACACCATCATAAGTCATTCTACCATTATATCCATGTTCAATAGAATAAGTTCCACCATTATAGCAAACGTCATTAAGTCTTATAAGTTCTTTTTCTTTGCTAATATAAATATTTTTAGTACAATTAAGAACTGTTGCGAGAAACATAGTTTCAGCATCAAGTAGTAATTCCTTATAATCATCCATTTCAAGAGCAGTTCCTTTTCCAGCTCTACTATCAGTAACACTATCAGCAACTACTAGTTTATAATTATTAATAGGTTTATATTCATTTCTACTAATAACACCTATAATTGGCATATTATAACTATAAGGATAGGTAGTATTAACTACCATATCAACTACATCATGTTTTTCTTTATAAGGTTCAAATTTACATTTACCATCAATACGAATAATATTAAAATCATATTTAATACTATCATCAATATCAAATCGACCACTATATAGATAACATTTATCACTAGTAAAATTATTAGCTACAAAACCCGGTTTTGTACCCCAACTACCATCTTGCCAAGTAACATTACTAGCTATATTACAATAATCTTTTCTAGTTAATAATCCAGTATATCTAGTAATAGGTTCAACTTTTTCATAACTAATAAACCATCCAACATAACCTAATTCTTTAATTTGATTCCATAAAGTAGTATCAATATTAGCACGAATATAAAACTTATTAAAAGTATTATTCATATTATACACAAAATCTCTAGTATGTTCACCACCAACAATTTCAGAATCAAATATTAAATCAGGTATTCTAAATAGTTCATCGCCATTAATATTTTCATAATAACCAAATTTAGCTTCATTATCAACACCAATAGCACCTATTACTTGATTACTACAAGGAGTATAACTACCACTATTTATAACTTGATAAACATATAAATCATTATATTTATCTTTATCTTGATAATCAATAAAATAATTAGATATAAGAGTATATAGTTCATCTTTATTAGTAGCTTCAAGTTCACCAGAACTATTAAGTAATATATTAGTAGTAGGATTATTTATTGGTTCAGCAGTATAAACTACAATTTTTTGATTAGCAATATATCTTTTAACATTAGAACTAATACTAGATATTGGAATATCTCCACTAATAACAGCCCAATATGGAATATTATCATTACCTTGATTGTTCCAATTAAAAGTAATTATAGTACAATGAGAACCATCATTAACAATATTATTTATATATTTATCTTTATTAGATAGTTTATATCCTCTACTAGCATCACCATATTTATCAACAAAATGAATAAAAAAGTTATATACTTCTCCGGGAATAAGAGTATCATTTTTCTTACGTTCATTAAAATCATAACTAGGTTCAATAGTAGAATGAGCAATTCTTATTTTACAATTATCAATATCAAATATAGTATCACCAAATAATACTTGTCCACTAGTAAATACAGTATCTTCTGTAAATCCAGTTCCATTATAAACATAACAAGCTATTTTAACTGTACTAGGTAAAGTATAAACAGATTGATTATTTTCATATTTATAACTTGTAGGGATAATAAAACAATGACAAGCAAGATATTCTTTAAGATTATGACTACCTCTACTACCAACTTTTATTTTAGCATTATAATTAATCTTTAAATATTCATGTGCTGCAATACCTTGTATAACTGTATCATTAAATAAAGTTCTAAAAGTACGAAAAGGATATTGATTATTATTGAATACTTTATTAATATCTTTAATTTGCCAATCAGCAGTACCAGTAATTTGAAGACTAGCCATTTTAAAATATGGACCTTTTTCACTAACTGCATTAACAGTAGTATAATCATTATAATAAGCATTAACAGCTTTATTACGAAGTTTAATAGTAATATCTTTAACAGCCTCTTCTAATGTTTTACCATTATTTAAAGTTCTATCATCGTTATCAGTTTTTTCATTATAATTAGCAATATATATTCTATTCTTATAATTAATGATATTACCAACATTATAATAATTATAATAGTCAGTAGTTAAATCAGCAACATTATATTCAACAAGAACATCTCTACTAAATTTAAAAATATTATTATTTAAATCATCTGTTCTAAACGCTTGAGTACTATCTTTTTTACATACAATAAAACCAAGTTGATAAAGACCAGAACGACTTCCACTAATATTTATTTCAAAAGTTTGATTACATATATCTTTAGAATCACTAAATGAATCGGTATTACCATAACAATAACCGTTTGGTTCATCTTTCGGTTCATAAACATTAGTTTTTCTAAAACAAACTTTATTAATAACTTGTGGAATTATAACATCATTAAAAATAGGAAATCCAATACTATACCATTTAGTATAATTAGTTTTATCTATCTTATATCTAATAAATATAAAATAAAATCCTTTATAAGCTCCACCACTAACATAATTTAAACCACTAATAGTAGGTAAAGTTATTTGTGGAATAACAGACATTTCAGAATCAGGACGGTCAGAATCTAAATCAATATTAATAGTTTTAAGAGGAACATCAATAGAAGCATCACTTTCAGCAATAGCTATAATAAGATGATTTTTAACATTATAAGTATATGTTCCTTTAATTTTTCCACCATTATACTTCCAATTACTATTTACTCTATAACAATTATCAGCTTGTTCATTATATCTATAAATATAAGACTCATTAGAATCAGTATTAACAATAAATAAAATAAGTTCAGTACTAGTTGGAATAACACCAACTATTTTAAAATTATTAATACCATCTTCATGAATAGCATTAGCAATTACTTTACAATCTTCAAGTCCTTCTTCATTAACAATCATCCTATCATCATTACTTACTTTAACATTTTTAGCAGCAACTAATGAATAAGGTACACAATCACCAGGATGTTTATTAAGACTAAGTTTCTTTTGTATATTCATAATTATTTAGGAAAAGTAAAGTTATAAAAGAACTCATTCCAACCACTATCATCATCACTTTGTTCATCTAATAAAACACTAGTCTTAATATCTTTCTTCATACTTTCCCATAGATAGAAAGGATTAGTTCCATATTGACTAGCAGAAAGATTAAACACAGGATGTTTATATCCTCTCATAAGCATACGAGCCATACAATAATAAGTAAGACCTTGAATTAATTTACCATTAGCAGGTATAACAGGAATCTCACAATGATAATTATCACTATATTGAGTTTCAATATCTTTATAAACAACTGTTATACAAGTATCATTAAAATTAAGTTCAATAGTATTACCTCCAATAAGAATATAATTATGATTTGACTTATCATATCCTCCACGGGGGGTCTGACAATGAGAATGAACTTCATGCTGACATCTTGGACATTCAGTATTATTATGAACTGTATAAACAACAGGATTACATCCTACTTTACCAGTATCAATAACTTCTCTAGTTCTAGAACCATTAGGACAACAATCATCGGGCATACCAAGATAGTCTTTATTAGTAGCACGCTCCGGACTTTCGTCCTCCGCTTGACCCCCCGTAGAGGATGGAGCAGATTCAGTATCACCACATCTATATTTACTAGTATCAGCTCTAGGTACTTCACAACCATTACTATCATATACTTTAAGACCGTCATCAATAAGACAACATTTACTTTTAGCTATCTTATTAATGACGGTTAGTTTCATTTTCTTATCAACTTTACGAAGAACTTTAAGTTCATTCATAGCATCAACACACCAAGCAGGAACTCTAGGAATCCAATCACTTCCATCAGGATTGAAATCATTATCAAGTTTAGCAATGATATGCTCTATTGTAATTGTTTTATTATTTGCCATAATTTATAGATTTATCAAGAATAACTCTACCATCAGCATCAAGCATAATACCAACTTCTTTATATATGTCAAGATAAACTTTAATAAAATCAGAATAACTACCTTTAAATATCATTTCATGATTAACAACATAAACAGATTGTTTAGTAGTTCTACGAATTATATTATTCGCTTCAAGTTCTTTAATATATCTATGAAGATGAATAAATGAACAAATCTTCTTAGTTTCATCATTTTCTTTAAGTATAATTTTATTAGAATTAAACTTAATAGTTTTAGCAATATAACAAATCAGTTTAACAATAACTACACTTTTTGCATTATTAGTAATATAATTTAGTAAGTCGGTACTTATTTGAGCATATCCTCTACGTTCATAAAAACTTTGAATAATCTTTATTCTAGAAGCTTCAGCTTCAACAATATTAATATCTTTAAGTTCTTTTTCAACAAAAAATGGGCTAGGAATTACTTCTTCAAGAATAAGTTCAGTTTCACGAACTTTACGAGTAACAACAGGACTTTTAAAATTAAATTCAGGCATAACTTTATTTGTTTAATGATTAACAACTTTATCAATATAACGAAAATTCGACCTCCGGTGGCGATATTTTAGTTAAAATAAGTGTTAAACACGCCATGGGTGGCGTAACTTTTTTTTATTTTTTCTTCTAACTTATTGATTATCAGTGATTAATAAATGTTAACCCTATCTTATATATATACATACAATAGCAATATTAATAAGTTCAGCATTAAAAAGATTAGCAAAATCATTAGTGAATACTCCCCGTGGAGGATGGATAGGATTAGGATTAGCTAGAATTAGTTCAAGATACATCTCCATCCTCTACGGGGAGTTGAGTGGAGCGCAGCGGAACGTCCAACTACATTACTTTATTTATCACTATATCTAGTTTTATTACCATTATTATGTGCTCCACGTTCATACTTTTGTTGATTAACATTTCTAATATATTTAAATGGAGCATTAGGTTCTCGTTCAAGATAAACAAGAAGTTTACTTCTTAATCCTAATTTAAGATTAAAAATATCATCAACAGTTTTACATTCAGAATTAAGTTGTTTAGCATCTTTACCTCTAAGTTCTCTATTAATATAATTAGCATACTTAAATTTAATAGCACTATAACTATGAGTTCCATTATTAATAAGTTGTATTTCATAAAACTCTTTATTAGTTTTATAAACTACATAAGGAATACCATCATACTTAAGTCCACGAATTTTATATATTTCTGCTTCTTCTTTATCATAAGGTTTAAGACCAGCATCAATAATTTCTTGTTTTTTAAGTCTAGTAGCGTTCCAATCAACATAAGTATCTCTAGGTTTATCTCTATATCTCCAGAAATTAATAACTAAATCACCAATTTCATATTTAAAGTGATAAGCATAACCTTCAAGAACACATTTATGAACACCATAACTATAATACCTATGAATGTACTTTTTATAATCAGAAAGACTTAATTCAGAACGTCTTGTAGCAAGTTTAAGAGCAATAATATAATCGTTTGCTTTTTTAGCTAAGTTACAATAACGCAAAAGTTGGAGAAGAACAATACGTCTTTCTCCAACTGTATAACTAAGTTGATTATTAATTAATTGCTCTAACTTATTAATTAATTCAACATTATCATTAAGAAATTGAAACCCATATTCATTAAGATTAATTTTTAAATCATCTTTAATAACTTGATTTTTACTTTTAATATAAGCACGACAATCAGCTTTCATCTTATTTATAAGTTCAAGTTCTTTATTATATTTTGCCATATCGTCATTAGAAGTTTCAATAAACTTTTTATAATAATGACTAATATCTATATCTTTAATCATAATTTATCTAGTTACAAAATTATCAATAGGAGTTTCATTTGTTTGACGAGGAACTTCAATAAGATTACGTTTAAATACAATCTCTTTAAGAGCTCCAATCATATCTTCAGGAATAAGAAATTCATCATCATCGTATTTAGCTTCATCATCAATAGGGTCATAATTTACATCTTTAGCTTTTTCAACAGTTTCGGTAGGAACAAGATAAGGAATTTCAAATGGAGATTCAATAATAATAGAACCTATATTTTGAAACCAATCTTTATTATTACTAAAGAAATAAATATAACCATTAATATAATCATAAACAGGAAGATTACACATACCTGCAAGATAATGATAAAACTTAGCACTAGCTTCTTTTGCAAATGGTATTTCTATCCCAGTATGTCCGGTAGTTCTAATTGATTGGAAAGGTAAGTTATTAATAAGTCTAACTGGTTTTGGAACTTCTTGTTTAGTACGTTTAATTGCAGGAAGTCCAAGAGTTTGACTATTATATAAGTCACCATCAGGAACATTAATAATAGAAACACGAATACGTTGTTGAATACCTTTATCAACATATTTATGATTTTCATAACTTTTACGAATTAGTTCATTACGACCATGAAGAATAGCATATCGAAGATTACGTCTAAGAGGAATACTATTAGGATTGCCAACAGCATGAGCAAATTCACTAACTAATTGATTAAGACTAGCCATGTTAAGATTGACTTGCGTTTTCTAATTGATGAACTCTTTGTTCAAGTTCATTAATCTTATTAGAATATGTTTCAACTTTAGTTTTAAGTTCATTAACTGTTTCAGCTAATTCGTTATATTTTTGTGTTATAACTTTAACATCTTGTTCAAGTTCAATATTATTAGTATAATCAACAATAGAATTTAATAGTTCAATTAATAAATTTCTATCTTTATTAGATATATCACTATTTAAGTAACATATAGTTCTAATAATATCGTCTTTAAGTTTATCTTTAGTCATAATATATTATGTTTTAAGTTTATTATATTTAATATTATAATAAACTGTTGTAGGAGTAGTATCGAGAAATGCAAAAACAGAAACAAATTAATTAACCAACTACTCTTAGCAACAGTTCCACGTGGACTTATTTAATCAAGCTTAACTGTGGTAAAGAAGCCGACATCAGCATGAGAACCCAACCGAACCCAATAAGAAATAAAGCCACCAGAGCCAGCCCCAGAACCGTTATCAGCGCCACCGCCAAGCCGAAGCACACAAACAGTTTTATCTGTATCTTGTCCATTATTACCTCTTTTCCAATTATAGTCAGCTTTTTTATTAGTTCCAACTTTATTAGGAACAAAATAAGGACCAAATCTAAAATCAAATTCAGTAATAAAATTATTAGTATTAGCTTGGTTACCTATAAAATAACATTTATCTTGAATATTATCTATTGTAATATCAGAATGATTAACACCTTTTTTAAGAAGATAAACACTATTATAATTTGTATCTTTATTAATAATAGCTACATCTCTAACAAATGTCCATATATCACCAAAGAAATTTAGAATACCACGATAAACAGCAGGATAAGTATTTAAATTACTACCATCTGTATTATAATTTCCTAGTTCATAATGGTCACCATTTGTACTACCATTACCAATATTATGTTCAGCAGTCCAATAAGTTTGTACAATAGGATTATTACCATTAAAAGCTGTCCATCTATCCCAATTTAAATAGGAATAAATGCAGCAGAACCCCAAGCTGGATTACCTTGTTCATTAATAATTAAACTATCTCCTTTAGATACTCCATCTAAATTAGGTAGATGTTTAAGTCCTTCTGCAAGTTCATTTAGTATATGCTTGTTAAATCTTAACAAGCCATTATACATTTCTACTAAATTAAAATTCATGTTAAGCTTGTTCTAGAGCATCAACTCGACCGTTAAGAGAATTAATATTACTAGTATTTCGATTAACTTTAGTTACAAGTCCTTGAAGAGCAGTAATTATAGCATCGTTTTTAGTATCATTACTAGTTTTCATAGCATTAATCGCAGCAACTATATCTGTATTTGCTTTATTAATAGTAGAATTAACAGTATCAAGTTTATTACCAATAGTAGTTTTCATACTATCAACAGCAACTTTAATACTATCTAATTTAGCATCAATTTTATCAAAACGATTATTAAGAAGAGTTTGAGTTTCATCTGATTCACTTTTATGTTGATTTTCAAATTCATCAAATTCAGCTTTAACCATTTCATGTAATTCAGTAATCTTTTGACTAATCTCATCAAGATTAACTATAACATTATTCTCTCCAAGCTCATTATGCTCTTTATTACCTGAAATACTAAGTTTAAGATTATTAATAAGTTTATTAATAGCATCTAACTTATAATTAACTCTTTTATCATCTTCCATATCTTTAGAATTTAGTTTGTTACAAATATAAATTATATTATTAATAACAAGTAGTTTAACAATATTATTAACATTTTTTAATTAAGCAGTTTTAGAACTATTAATACCTAGATATTTAGTCCAAGTATAATGTTTACGTTTACTAATATAATTAAGATTATCATCATTAATATAAGCTTCTTCTTCAAAACTTACATCTTTATAAGCATCATGTTGTTTAATATGAAATAGTCTTATAATAAGATATTCAACACCATACCATATATAGAAAAAGATATATAACATCTCTTTCATTTGTTCTGTATGAATAGCTTCATGATTAAGTTCTTTATTACTTAATTCACCTTTAGTAAATATAATACCAAAAAGATTAATAGCTTTATAACCATTAAAAGGAAAATGTTTAGTCTTAATAACTCTCATAACTTTACTATTTTGAAATTTAATATTGTAAATATTTATGTACGTTCATAGAGCCACTTTTTAGGCTCATAACAAGACTTTCATTAAATCATGTACAGTTAATCAGCTAGGCTTAAAACTAGCCAAATTCGGCAAGCTATACTCCCCGTAGAGGATGGAGCAGGCTTGAATTAGTCAGTCAAGCCTAGCTAATCAATCTCATACAATCTTAACCAATAGTATTATCAATATCTTTATAGCTAACTCCAAGTTTCTTTAGAATAGGACTAACAACCCAACTCCAAAACACAGGAGCAAGAACAGCACTATTAACAAGCATAATAGTATTATCATAACCAGCTGTAATATAAATACCAATCATAGCAGCAATACTTATAACTAACACACATCGTTTTTGCCAAGTAGGAACTTTATTATCACCATTAAAATAATCAATAACTTTAATAATAATATAAGTTAGAACATTAACAATAAACATAAATCCAAAATCAAAATTACTAAGGATTCCATCTACAATTACATCAATAAATTTGTCCATACTAAAATTTAGATAAATAAAAAAGGGAACTATACAAAGCCCAAGCACCAAGTGCAGTACCGATAATACCAAGAGTTAAACCTGCATTAGCTTTACCGTTTACATCACGACGATTACAACCGTCATAATTCATTCCAGCACCATTATAGCCCTCTGGAACAACTTTCACTTTTTCAATTACTTGCATAATAAATTAAAGTTTAAGTTAAAAAAATAGATTAATACTTGTAGTTTGAACTACATAATCTATAACGCTTAAACCGTTATTTTTTGTTTGGTAATTAATATTAATTTAACTTTCAATAGGACTATATATTGTCAATTCACCAATTTTATTAAGTTTAGTATATTTTATTTCACCTATTGAAGTCTTACCATCATCAGCTTTACCACCTTGTGTACCAACATAACATTGAATAGTTTGTTGTCCTCTAAATTCAGAATTACCTGCAACAAAACCAAATTCAAATTTATAGTCATCAGTATAAGTATTACTATAAACAGTGTTATCTTCATTTAACAAAACTGTATGATATTCATAACTATAATTATCATCACTAGTTATATTAAGAGTTGGCTTATCAAGAGTTAAAGGAGTACCAGTTGTATTGACTTGATTATTCCAAACTTTATATTTATCATTAGGCTTATTTTCATACCAGCAATAACCATCGCCATGAACAAATCCACCACCATGACGAATTATTTTAATATCATCTAAACCAATAACTTTATCATTAACAGGATTAACTCTAAAGTACTTTACTTCATTATTAGATTTAGCAACTCTTTTAACAACTTCACCATACCAACATTCTTTATAACCACCATATCCATTAGGCATATTAATAGTTCCATCAGCCAAAGGAAAAATAAACATTCCTCTATTATCAACATCAATTTCATTATTTTTTAATTGCCAAGCATAAACAATAGCACCACCTTTATAAGCAGTACATTCAACAGTAACATGACCTCTACTCAAACTTCCAAACCAATTAGCACAAAGATTCATTTTCATTATATCAGGCATTTTATCTTCAAGGTCAATCATAGATTCAATATTGAACATAACACATTCAGCACCTGAATTAGTATTATCACCACCCCAATATAGATAAGGAATTTGACCTGAATCCCAAGACCAACCAACAGCTATATAATTTAAACTATTAATAGGAGAATTAACATAATATGATTTAGTATCCAAATCTCGACCATCATCACTACCCCAAATGTATCTAAGTTGGACACTAGTAAAATCACTAAAATGAATAACAGAAGTAGGCCAAATATGATTAACACCATCATAAACATGAGCAATATTACTTTGACCTACTGTTCGTTTCTTAAGAGGTTTAGCAATTCCTCCTTCACGTCCAAGAGTTAAACTCATTATTCATCAATAATATTATAAGTCATTCCAGCAACCGGGGTAATAGTTGCATATTGGGTAGCAGTTCCTGTCCAAATTGGAAGACTAAGTTTATTACTATTCGCACTAGGCATAGTCATATTAACTCCACATCCATCATTAATAGCTTTTTGAATCTTATCAAGATTAACACTATTAGTAATAGTTTGATTTATTTCTTCTTTAAAGTTATTAAATGTATCATTAGTAACATATCTATTAAGTAAATTATTAACTTCTTCTTTATTATAAGTTTCAGATTTAGTATAATAATTTTTAAACATATTATTAATCTCTTCTTTAGTATAACTTTCCATAGAAGAAGTATCACCCATTACTCTCCATTCAGTACCATTCCAATAACAAATCTTTCCATTACGATATTCAATCTGACCTTTAGCCCAATTACTACAAGTTACATTAGGAAGATATTCAGACTCTTCACCAACCATACCTGTAAGTTTACATTTATTTAAATTAATAGTACCATTCTCAATAATACCACCTTCAAATACAAGTTCACAACCAACAGGCATTGTAATAGTTTTACCACTTAAATCAAAAGCATAACGAATAATATAACGAGTATTTTCTTCGTTAACCATATCTTGAGTAAGAACAGCTTTATAATTAATATAAATATTATTCTTAACTTGAACTAAAGTTTCTTCATTAAAATAATATTTAATATTATCTACTGAATTAACATATATAATACCAAGTCTTGGACGTTCATCAGAAAGACAAGTATTATAAATATTATAATCTTCACTATTTCCATAAACAGGAGTGTTGACCCCCCGTAGAGGATGAACTCTATCAGTAGATTCTACAATAGTCCATCTAGTATAATAATTATAAAAACCAACTCCATCATTAATAGTCTTAACTCTAAGAACAAATAATTTATGATAAGTATCATAATAAATACCAGCAGTATTACCTAAATCTGTTCTAATAACTTCATATTTATCAGTATTAAGAATTATTTGACCATATTGTTCACAATAAGTATCATCAAGAAAACCATCAAATAAAAGATGTTCTGCATTACTTACATCATCCTCCACGGGGAGTAAGACCTTGCGAATTATTTTATATCCTTTACCACTTTTATATTCAGGCTCATAAGGTCTATCTTTAAGACTAAGACGATTAATATTACAACAACCCGGACTTAATCTTATAGTAATATCTTCTTCATCAGGATAATTAATAATATTAACTTTACCATCTCCTGCAATCATTTGTTTAAGAGCTTCATTAAGCATATCCCAATCAATAGTACCATCAGCAATTGGAATTTTAGCTCCACTTTCTTCAAGATACTTCTCACTAAGAATTTTTGTCCAATTATCATCAGAAACCCAACTAGTTTCAACACCAGCTTGAAGATTACTACCTATATAACTTTCAGTTACAGAAAGATTATGTTCAGCATCATAATAACTAATAGTAAGACTATTACGTCTAAAAATAGCAGGAACAGCTTTACGAGTATTAACTCTAGTTCCTTGATATGGAATCCATAAATGATTAAACCTAGAAAGAACAACAGTTAAATCATTGTTTGTATCTTTGTCAAGAATATTTTGAAGATAAGTAATAGGAAATACTTTATCATAACTATTCTGACCTAGTTTTTCATATAGTTGTTTATTGTTCATAATTATATGATTAATTTAAATAACTTTAATGAGTAAATAAACAATATAAGCATTAGTAATATTGTTATATTAAATAGTATTCCTATCATGGTTCAATTAAAACTCTTACATTAAACACTGTACTATTAGAAGTCATAGTAAATTGACATAATATAGTAAATGAAGAAGTAGTTGTATTAGCAGTAACACTAATAATATTATTACTATTAGATACAGAAACATTATTCATAGGTGTGCTAACACTACTTAAAGTACAAGTATATTTACTACTATTACCATCTTTATTTTCAAACCAAAATTGCAATTTGCCAGCATTCATTATAGCAGTATTGGTAGGAATATATACATAAACACCAATAGGAGTTTTCTTAATATCATTATAACTTGCTTCTCCTTTATATATTGAATCTACATTTTCACTATCTAAATAAATAGGTAAAGCAACATTTTGACTAGTAAAATAATCATTTTTAATAACAAGTCTACCACGTACAGGATTTGCTCTTTGTGTTCCTTTTGTAATAACATTATGATTTAGCCAATTCCATTCAATTTTATATTCTCTTGCAGTATTAGAATTATTTGCAGAAAGTTTGAATGTTATTATAATCATGCTATCATAATTAAAAGCATTTGCGACAGATACATCACAATTAACTTTATTTGTTACATTTATATGTTCCGGATTATAATATACAATTTCAGTTCCTCCTGAACCAGCAACACCATTCCAAGTCCAAAGTTGAGCTGTATATAATCTATAATAAACACTTACAGATATAGTATTAGCATTAGCAACTGTATCAATTTCATTAGTATAAGGATAACCTGTAAAATCTAATCCGCTTCCATCAGGATTAGTACCATAATATTTAGTATGATATACTTTAGCACCATAAGATTTAGCACCAGCAGATTGTATAATATTAATTGATTTACTAACTCCACTATAAGTTGCAGTAACAGTTGTACTTCTACTTGTTGTAGTAGTTCTATTATCATAAGTAAGTTTACTACCGCTAGTGGTACCGCTTAATGTGCCATCTCCAGATTTACTTAATGTAGGACTATCATTTTCAGTTTCAGGAAAATTTTGTCCAACTCCATTCCAAGTATATTGTCTACTACGAACAGCACTACAAGTAATAGTAGAACTACCTCCAGCAGCAGCAATATTCATAGGACTAGCAGATATAGTTACTGACCATCCAGACCAACTACCATAAACTTTACTACCAGCTCTTTGTTCAATATCACAAAAATTAATAGCACCATTATAATTTGCAGTAACTCTAGTTCTTCTAACACTTGTACTAGTATTATTACTATAACTTAAAGTACTACCACTTAAAGTTCCACCACCACTTCCTGCACTAAGACTTGGAGTATCATTTTCTGTTTCAGTTCCACCTGAACCTGCAACTCCATTCCAAGTCCAAGTACGAGAACGAGAAGCACCATAATAAATAGTAACAGAACCACCTGATGCTGCAATAGTATAACTACTAGCATTACAATATACAGACCAACTAGACCAACTTCCATACGATTTACTACCAGCAGATTGATTAATAGTTATATCTTTAGTTGTACTATCTATTGTTGCTCTAAATACAGAACTACGAGAACTAGTAGAAGTATTATTTCCATAATTAACAGTAGAACCACTTAAAGAAGCAGCACCACTAACTTTACTTAATATAGGAGAACCACTAGCATTTTCAGTATAAGTTGTTCCTGTGCCATTCCATTGCCAAGTACAACTTCTAGTAGCTGAAGTAGATAATGTAGCATTTCCACCAGCAGCAGCGATAGTTGTTACATTAGCACTTAAACTAATAGACCATGCTCCCCAATTACTATAAGTTTTAGAACCAGCATTTTGAGTTACAGTAGTATCTTTAGTTACAGAATCCATTGTAGCTCTAATAACTGTACTTCTAGCACTTGTAGAAGTATTATTATCATAAGTTACTTTATTACTAGCAAATGAACCAGCTCCACTAACTTTACTAAGAGTAGGAGTTCCAGTTCCTGTTTCAGTTTCACCACTTCCACTAACTCCGTTCCATGTCCAAGTTCTTGTTCTACTTGCAGAAGTAGTTATATTTGAACTACCTCCACTAGCAGCAACATTTCCACTATTAGAAATATTAACTGTCCATGCAGACCAAGCACTATATTGTTTAGCCCCAGCAGATTGACTAATAGTTATATCTTTAGTAGTTGAATCAATAGTAGCACGAATAACAGTTGATTTACCGCTTGTACTAGTATTATTTCCATAAGTAACTTTAGGACTAGTCCAATTACCATCACCACTAACTTTGCTTAATGTTGGAAAACCGTTTCCAGTTTCTGTACCACCAGAACCGGCAACACCATTCCATGTATAACTTCTAGTTATACTAGCACTAGTTGATATAGTAGCTGTTCCACCTGTTGCTTCAATACTAGTTTTATCAGCACTAATATTAACAGTCCAACTAGACCAATTACCATAAACTTTAGCACCAGCAGATTGTGTTATAGTAATAGACTTAGAAACATTATTGCTAGTAGCGGTAATAGTTATACTACGACTATTTGTTGTAGTATTATTACTAGCAGTAACCGTTTTACCACTTAAAGTAAATCCACCAGCACTACCACTAAGTGTAGGTGTAGCAGTTTCTGTATCAGTATGTGTAGTACCAACTCCATTCCAAGTCCAAGTACGAGAACGACTAGCACTAGTAGTTATCGTAGATGAACCACCACTTGCACCTATCGTTTGCGTGCTTGCCGAAATAGAAACAGCCCAAGTAGACCACGCTGAATACACTTTTGCGCCTGCCTGCTGCGTTATTGTAACCGTTTTGGACAATCCTACATAACTAGCTGTAAGTGTCGCTGAACGGGCTGAAACGCTTTCATTTGATGTAAATTTTATTTGATTTCCACTAAGACTAGCACTACCACTAATACTAAGAGTAGGAGTAGCAGTTTCACTATAAACAGTACCAGTGTTATTCCATTTATAAGTTCTACGAGCAATATTAGCTGTAACTGTTCTAGTACCACCTTTAGCTTCAACACTAGTTCCATCAGTTTGTAAATCTAGTACCCAATCGGTATAAACTTTAGCACCAGCAGCTTGATTTAAAGCAGCACTAACTTCTTTAGTTTGTTTATTTTCTAAAGTAAATATAACAGTTAAAGTTCCACTTTTAGTATTAGTAGATTCATTATTAGGTATAGTTAGTACATTATTACTTATACTACCTAAAGTAGTAGAACTAGTAAAGCTAGCAGTAAGATTAACAACAGTTTCAATCCAAGTTCCAGCATAAGTAGAGCCTTTGGTTATACTCCCCGTGGAGGATGCATAGTCAGTTCTCTTATATCCACTTTTAACAGAACTAGTAGGAAGTTTTAAATCATAACTTCCACCAGTATTAGCTATACTACTATTAACTACAGCCAATGTACTAGTATCATATATACTAGTTTTACTACCTTTAAACGTAACAGTATAACTATCTTTAGCTTCTGTATCATCAATTAATACAACTAATTTACCATTAGTTATAACTCCTTTTTCCATTCCATCAAATAAAACTTTAACTCCATCAGTAGGAAAAGTAACAGTATAAGAAATAAATCTTTGTTCCCATTCTAATTCTACATTATGAGTTATAGGTAAATAACCACTATTACCACTAACAGTTTTAGATTTATAATGTTCAGCAGTAATATTAGCAGTATAATCAGTTTTAATAGGAATAGTAAATACAAATTTAGTATTGTTTTCACTTATAACAGGAGTATAACCATTAATAGTAACAGTTCCGGAAACATTTAATTTAAACGTAATAGTAACTTCAGTATTCTCTGGATAAACAAGTTTAGAACCTTGATATATTTCAAATACATCTATACTACCAAGTTTAATATCATGTATTCCAATATCTCCTTGATATATAGCCATAACTTAAGCATCTGATTTAACTATATAAGTAGTATTGTTATCTTTTTGAGCAATAGCTGCATATTGAGTAGCAGTACCAATCCATATTTTAGGATTAACTATTGGTTCAATAGTAAGATTAGATAATCTATAAAGAGTTTGGTCAACTATTTGAATAGTATTATAAGTATAAGCACCTTCATTGTTAATAGTAATATGTCCTATATATGTATCTGCGACCCATACTATTACAACTACATTTCCACTATATCTAAGACTAAAATTTCCAGCACCATTATAAAATACAGAATTAAAATTACAAATAGCAGTAACAAAATTACCAAAATTAGTAAATATATTATTTATAGCAGCTAATACTTCTGAATCATCAGCACTATCAAGTACTTTATTAATTATTGTATCAATATTATATCTATTAATAATTGAATTACTATTTATAGCTACAAAAGTATTAATACTTTTAGTTTCTTCACCTCCAACTCTAGCTATACCTTTATCCCAACTTAAATCGATTTTATTAATTCCACCATTAGAAAAATAAGTAATTGTGGCACTAATATCATTATTGCCTATAACAATTCTATCAAAATTAATTCTACTATTGTTATTATCAATAGCAATAATACTTCCGCCTTTTAATAATATTTCTTTTACTTCGTCAAAAGTTTTATCACAAGTAAATTCTTTTTGTCCATTAGTATATACTTCAGTAGGAACAGTAACAACTACACCATAAACAGGAATAAATCCTTCAGGTGTGCTTTTATTTTCATATAATTGTTGATTAATATCTTGCATAACTTTATAAACTTTAAATGGTGGCACTTATTCAGTACCACCATGATTAATATTAAGTTGTTTTCTTTTTAATAACAAGTTCATAACCAGCAGGAATTAAAGCTTTAATAGCATCAGCAATAGCTTTATCAACTTCAGCTTTAGTATAAGTATTTTCTACTGTTGGTACATTATTAAACTTATTATTAATTTCTTCTTTAGTATAAACATTATTAGTAAGTTCAGTAATTTGATTAGGTAAAGTTTCATCAAGTTTAACTTTATCAGCAGCAGACATAATACCAGCTTTAGTTTTAGAAGCAACTGGCAATTTTTTATTTGGATTATTTTGTTGTTTATATAATCCACTATCTTGTTTATTATATGTATTAATATTATACTGAACAGTAGTTTCATTTTCTGCTATAAAATCAATACTATTTACAACTATAACATCAGGTAAACTATTAACAGTATCAGTAGTTTTCTTACCTTTACCACCATCATAAGCAGTACCTGTAACTTCACCTAAAGCTAAAGTTTCAGATATAACTGAATATTTAGTTCCAGACCAACGATAAGTCTTACCGCTATAATCAGTACCTTCGCTTATATCAACATAAATCTTACCTTTTTCAGGAGTATAATATACAGGAGCATCTTCTATATATTTCTCAGCAAAATGAGTTTCATCAACATAATATCCTTCAAGAACATCATCAACATAACTAGGTAATTGACTTGCTGGGACTTTACCATCTCCATCAAGACTAGCTATGCCATTAGCTACACCTCTTTTTGCTTCAATGGCTTCATTACAGAATTGAATAATCTTCTCTTTAATAATAGGATAATTATCTATATTATTAAGGATATGTTCAACTGTAGATTCAACCTTATTCTCAATAACAACTTTAAGGTTAGGATGATTATCAATATTATCAAAGATATTTTCTATATTACCTTTAATAACATTAAGTAGTTCAGTAAAATTATTAATATGTTCAAATATATAAGTAACTCTAGCTTCTACTTTAGTTTCAATAAGATTCTTAAGAATAGGAAATCTATCAATATTATTGAAAATATAATCAACTCTACTATTTACAGCATTATTAATACATGTAACAAGAGCAGGATAATTATTAATATTAGCAAATATATTCTTAACACAATTACAAACTAAATCAGAAAGAATACCAATAAGTTCAGGATAATTATTAATATTATTAAATATATAATCAACTCGTTCATTAATATTATTCTGTATAGCTTCCTGTAATTCCGGATATTGACCAATATTCTTAAATATATCAACTACTTTGTTAATAGTATTAGTAACAATAAGATTTTTAATAGCAGGATAATTATCAATATTATTAAATATATTACCAATAGTAGTTTCTACATGAGAATTAATAGCATTAGTAATAAATTGACTAAGAGCAGGATAAGAAGAAATATTATTAAAGATGGTTTCAGTCCATTGTTTAACATATTCATTAAATATATTCTTAAGTTCAGGATAATCATTAATATTATTGAATATGTCTTTAACAATAATAGGTAAACTTTCAACTGTACTATTCTTAATAATATTAACTAGTTCAGGATAATTATTAAGATTGTTAAATACATTTATAACAAACTCGTTAATAAAACTAGTAATAACATCAAGAAAATCTTTATAATCACCTATATTAGTAAATATTTCTTCAAGAGCTTCAGACAAATCTTTAATAACAGTATCAAAAGACCATCCTTCCCAATTGTCAGGATTAGTCCAAGCTTCATCACTAATATCATCACTATTATATCGTTGAGTCCAATTAACATTAGTTTCATCACGATATGTTATAATATATCCTTTACGACGATAAATTTTATCAAGTTTATTAACAGTATCGGCAAAAGTACCTTCCCAAGTTAAATAAATACTATTACAAGCGGCAAGTATTCTATCTAATCTTGTTCCAGTTACACCATCAAAAATAGCTTGAATAACAGTCAAAGGATAAATATTATATCTAGTATCAGTTTCTTCACAATACTTATCTAGTATATGAATCGGCATATTGCCTTCTTTATCACATTGAACTTTACTAGGATCAAAAGATTGGCAATTAGTACCAACAAAAACATTTTCTTCTTCAGCCATAATTACCACGGATTAGAAACACGTTTAATATAATGTAAAGCAATAGTAGGCATAAGTTTATTAATAGCAAGATAATCTCCTGTCCAATTATTTGTACTAATTTGTGTCCACACCATTTCACCATTTCTACTAATATTAGGTCCAGTCATATACCAATTGGTATTTTTATTAATATTTAAATCCCAATAATTAGTTTTAGTAGTACCATAAGGATAAGTATTTCTACAATCTTGATCCAAAGATCTACCATGATCATTTGCTCGCCAGTTACTAGGAACTACAGCATGATGATTACCATCACCACATTTACCAGAACTAGCGGCAATTGCATGTTGATGTAATGGTAAATCAGTACCACCAATATAAAAACCGTAAGCTCTAATATTTAAACCAGGAGTAGCAGGGTCATAAGTATCACCTACATTTTTAAGAACAGTACTCCAATCAAGAGTATTTTGTTTAGGATTATTATAAATATTAATACCACCACCTATATGACCCATAACAAATCGTCCTTGAGCAGCAGTATATATTTCCCAACCTGTTGGAGGTGTAATAGTATCCCAAAGCATAATAGAACCAATAGGCATAACAGCAGCAATCCAAGTTTGTACTTGAGTAGCAGTTACTCCACCTGTTGTTCCTCCTCCACTACCGCCTGAGCCAAATCCATCATTTACTAATTTATTTTTAATATCTGTATAAAGAGTATTAAAATCAACATCAAGTCTGCTAGGTTTAGTTTCACTATCAGCAAACTTACTCATAGTAAGATATTTACCTGTTCTAGCTTCACCAAGTTGAGTAGTAGACATAACATTATGGGTGCCATCACCACCTGTTCCACCACCACCGCCGCCAAGACCGGCAATAATATCATTAATTTCTTGCTTAGTATAATAATTATTAAGCATAGAATTAATAATATTTCTTACTTCTTCTTCAGTTAATCCACCTCCGCCAGAACTTCCACCAGCAGCGTTAATAGTAATGGTACCATCAGAGTTTTCAACAAAAGTAATATTAGTACCCGGTCTAATCTTATTTTTAAACATTGATACATAATTACTTTCAAAATATTGTTTATACTCATTACTGATATTACTACCATTTTGGTTTATTTTATTAAGAATTTCTTCAATCTTATTATTAATATATTGCTCAAGATTATTAATACTACCTTCTATATTACTATTTAAATCTCCAATCTTATTATAAATATCTTCAAACTTAGCATTATATTCAGTAATAAGATTATCAATTCTAGTATTAATATCAATTATATCTTGTTGTAGTTCAGATATTTGTTGGTCATGAATCTTAAGATGGTCATTAATCTTTTTAAGTTCTTCAAGAAGCCAAGCATAAAACTTTTCCATCTCTTCTCTTAACTTCTCTAAGAAAGCTTCAAATTCAGCACGAGTAAGATATACAGATAAATCAAAACCCATACTTACCCATTTTTCACCATCCCAAAACCAATAAAAATCATTAGTATAAGAACCACCCCAACCAACAATTTCAACTTGTTTATTATCTTCACCTAAATCAAGAGGATGATAAAGTATTTGACCTTTAGCCCAATCACCATCTAAAGATATAGTTTCTTTATCAAACATATCTTCCTGACGATAATTACTAAGAAGTCTACATTTATTTAGTTTAACAGCTCCATCATATAATCTACCACCTCTCCAAAGAATTATACTATCATCTGGAAGTTCAATAGTTTGTCCAGCTAAACAATAATCATATTGAAGTATATAAATAGTATTAGGCTCGTTAATCATATCTTGAGTAAGAGTATTAACACCACTAATCATATTCTTACGAAGATATTTACGAGCCTTTCCGCTATAATCATTTGTATTATAATCTTTATCTGCAAATTTAAGAAGATTATCAACAACTGTTAAATCTTCTTCATCAGCTGCATTAGTAATCTGAGAAGCAGTAAACATTTGTTTAACAGATTCACTAAGCATATCAGGAGTAATCTGACCTTCAAGTATTTGAACAGCATTATCTTCAAAATACTGTTTAAGCACTTGTGCCATATAATTAACTACAACATTACGACGAAGATAATTATCTTGAATATTAATACCAAATTCATCAGCAACTGCACGTTCTGCAATTGCTCTTGGAAACATACCGCTAAATGATTCTACAAATTTAGAACCAATTTCAGAATCAGCTTCAAGATGCCATTTCTTTGCATTAGTAACAGGAGTTATTTCATCAAGAATATAACTCTTTTTAGTTTCAATAACATAAACTTCACAACCTACTCCAATCTGTTCCCAAGTAAGAGCATCTCTATCTTCCATTGTAGATACTACAATTCTAGCAGCTTTAAGACCTCTTTGAACAACAGCAATAAGTTCTAGTATTTCTTTCTTGAAAGTTTCATAATCAATAACTAAATCTTCTCGAAGTTTAGCAATAGGCTGCCAATACTCTTCATTAGATAAAGAAATACCAGCAGGAACAGCTTTACGAGATATATAGCTAGCATAGAAACCGTCATGAACTATACATAGTCTTTCATAAGGTCTATCATTCCATTGACCATTACAAGTAAGACTAACTTTACCAAGTTCTTCTTCTATTGTTTTCATACGTTCTCTAGGTTTACTAAATTCATAGTGTAGACCCCCCGTAGAGGATGGAACACATTCACATTATTTATTATCATAATCAACATCACTAAGACTATAAGTTTCATTATATTCTTTACCTTCTTCTTTCTTCTCCCAAAGTTTACCAGTTTTAGGGTCAACATAAAATTTAGGAGCATCTCCACAACTAACTATTGCATGAATTTTACCTTCTTCATCAACAGGAAGCGTAATAGAACCACTATACTGAACTTGTTCACTACCTTCATAAATAATATTAAGTTGACCTTTAATATATTTAAGAAGAGTTTCAGCAAGTTTATCTTGACCAAGTTGATATGCAGCCATTGCAGATTGGAACATATTCCAACAAGTAATAATATTTTTATTATTACCTTTACAAGTAGCAGAACAATCATTAAGCATATCAAGTCCATATTGTGCCATAAGAACTAATAGTTTATGATAAACACAAACATATTTGCTAGGAACAGTCATATAAACATATTGAGGATTAATCTCAACTTGTTCAGTTCCATCAGCTTTTACATAGACACCATTAACATAACTATCATCTATTTGTTCACTCATTCTATCATCAAGTTATTGTATGAATTAATAATTGATTTTTGTTCTTCGTCAGAAAGCAATTCTAAGGCTTCTAGAGCTTGAATTAAAATTTGTCCTTGTGTTAACTTGCACCAATTTTTTTCGTCCAATGGAAAGCCTAATTCTGCTATTCTCGCTTGTTTTTCAGCCATAGCTGCAATACGCAATTGCATCTCTTTAGATAGCTGTTTTGGATTACTAATATAACCTCTTATCATAATATCATCTTATTTAAAAGCCTTATTAATAATATATGCAGTATAATCATTAACTCTAATATCAATACGTTTATTAAATGCTAATATACGTTGATTAGAATCAAGATGTTTATTATATATTATATTAATAATATCACCATAAACATCTTCTTTCCATTCATCTTTCATATAATGACTAAGATAATCTTTATCACCACGATACATATTAAGTTTAGAATAAGCATCATAATAAACACTATTAACTAAATGTCTAGCGTTATATTCTATTTGGTCACGATTATTATCAACATCATTAGTAATAATAGTTGAAGCAACAAACTTTGCACATTCCGAAGCTGCATTAACCATAGTAATAGAAATAACAGCTTTAGATTTTTCTCTATCTTTTTCAATAATATCTCTAGTAACTATGTTAAGAAGTTTGGCAATATCATCTAAAGGATTTCTTTTGTTATTATCAATTATCTTATTAATTATAAGATAAATAACAATAACAATACCGGGAATAAGACCTTGTTCAAAGGCATTTTGAATTAATTCCATTTTTATAGATACAAGAATAGGGACTATCAGTATCAACACTAATGCTAATACCAATAGCCCCTATTCGATTAATATTACCTAATATTTACCTAATCGAGTCGGGTAATAGGTTATGCTTTTTCTTCAGTAGCAATAGCTTTAAGGATAGTTTCAACAGTTGCAATAGCAGCAGCTCCAGTAGGGAATGCTATTTGTACAATCTGATGAACAACTTCATCTCTAGTTTTCATTTCACGTGGAACAGCAAAACGAAGAGTAAAGATAGTATATCCAGCATCTGCACTATCAGGTTGTTTCAAAGGATTAAGCGGATATGTAGGATACAGTTCAGTATAAGTATCTCGATAAGTATATTCGATACCAGCATCGGCAGCAGCTTTATTAGCCAAATCAGTAATATAAGCCGCATCTCCATATGCAGGAAAACCAGTAGCTGTAACTGTGACTGCAATACCAACTAATTCATCAGCTCCAAGAATTTCATAATCAATACCTTTAGACTCAGCAGTTAGAGTGATTTTAGCCTCAGCAACAGATGCTTTAATACCATGTCCAACAGTATTATTATTAATTTGGTTAGCTAATTTCTTTGCTACATCATTAGCAGTAGGATTAAGACCAGTATGAATGGTAGCAGTCCAACGATTACGTTCATTGAACTTTAACCCTTTTTTCACAATCATAATAGAATAATCAGAATAAGCATTTACATCTCCGATAGTAAGATTAGCAGAAAAAGTAGTAGCAGCTTGATAAGCACCTTTAACAAAAGTAAGATGTTTCTTATAAGCTGGAAGAACTACTGGACCATTTGCTTCACGACCAAGATTAATGTAAAACTTATCGGTAATCTTAGTACCGTCAGCGTCAATAGTTTCCTTGCCATTAGCAAGATAAGTAAAAGCAACCGCTCCAGCAGCAAGAGGTAAGCTCGCTCCATAAGCGACATTGCCCGCTAACAAAAACTGTCTCATTTTTAATTTAATTTAGAGTTTAACTTTGTTTATCAGCTCCATTAGAAGTAGCACCAATACTAGCAAGATAAATCTGTACTGCACGCATAACTATTTCCATATGTAAATAAGGAGGTAAATCACAATTAACCCAATCTTCTTCTCTATCTTCATCAAACTTAACTTTAGCAGGTTCTTTGATATAAAGATATTTAACTAATTGAGGTTTAACTGTATTATTACGTCCAGTATATATATCAACATTGATACCAGATTCATCTCCAAATATAGTAACTATCGGAGCATCTTTCGCAGCACGATTACAGAAATCTCTTAACGTTTGACCTAAATCTTCAGCTTCAATAATTCTGCAATCATAAATTGTCTTGCCATTATAACTAACTTGAAAGCCTGTATATAGCATTATTCCGTTGCTATCAATATTAATTTTATAAGGGTCAACTTCTGTTCCATTACCTGTAATATTTCCGCCGTTAACAGTACCCGCTGTGTATAAAGTTCTAAGAGCATTAACAGGACTAATAGAAGCATTTTGTCGAGCAACCTTATCATTATAAGGAACAGGTCCAACGTTTTCTACTATTACATTTCTAGCTTTTTCAATTATAGCAGCATTAAGACAAATATCTATATCTTCCATGAGAATAGCACGAACGGTCTGCATACCCATCTGTTGTGCCAGTTCTCTGAACGTCACGTGCATCTCCCCAATGTTCATAATCAAATGTTTTTAAGTTTATTTTTATAAGCACTAACAAGAGCACTATTAGTAGGATTTTTAAACCATGTAACAGCTTCCTTAACATTAGCACCAATGAACTCACCATCAGGAGTAGTAATATTTTGATTATGAATTGCTCTGATAAATTCTCCACGAGAAATAAGAACCTCAATTAAAGATTTAATAGCAATATCTTTATCATTGCAAAGTTTATTAAACTTAGCAGGTTCATTTGTACTAAATTTATCAAGATGAGTTTGTTTATCGACAGTATCCATAGCCATACCGTTAGGAATATTAATATTATTGGCAACACAGTATTGAATAAATACAGCATCAAACAAATCACTATTCGTGAGAAGTTTAACATAATTGCCTTTAGCCGAATTAATTTCCTGACGATGTTTAGCAAGACGCTCAGCTTCTCTTTGGTCATCTTTAAAATAAAATCTAATAGATGGGTCAGAATTAATAAGAGCAATATCTTTAGCTACATCTTTATATAATAAACAATGACGATAAATTAGATAATCATCAAGAACAATAGGATAACCATATTTATACTTTTCACTTTCAAGAAGATTTAACTTAGTAATTTTAGCTTCAAGAGCTTCTCTAAGTTCTTTAACTCCTTTACGGTCACTATTCATATAAGCAGTTTCAATAGCTTCTTCTTCGGCTCTAAAACGAAGATAATCTCGTTTACGATTCCAAAAGAAAGAAATATCAAAAGTCTTACCTAGTTCATCAACTGAAACACTAATATTATTAAGATAAGCCTTAACCCGTGAAATAAAGTTTTCATTATTAGGAGCAAGACCAATTAAAGCAGGAAAATAAGATTCAATCTCACCTTTATTAGAAGAAAGAGTACGAGAACTACGAACACAACTACCAATCTTATCCATTCGTTTAGGTAATGTTTTATCATTAACTCTACGATATAATGAATAATTAGTAACTAAATTAATAGTAATAGTTCGTTTTTCAGTATAAGGTTCATCAAGACTTTCATCTCTAAATCCTACTGTATTAGCAGGCTGTTTATCTACTCCATCCTCTACGGGGGGTATAACCTGTTTATCTGTATTTATATTAGAAGCAGCAGGAGTATTTTCTCCTGCTTTATTAGCTTCATTTACTTTGTTAAAATCCATATCTTAAATAGCTTCTTTTAAATGATTATAATACACATTTCAATAAGAACATCTTAGTGGTATTATCTACCTGCAAACCAATAGAGCCTTTAACTTCATAACGAGCCATATCAATTTCAGTAGCTGCATGATTAGTATTAGGCAATCCCCAGCAAGCAGGAATATCAGTCATACCTTCAATAACTTTAGCTTTATAAGCCTGTCCTTTTTGACGTACTATACGAACATTCTGATTACCTTTATAATTACTCATATCAATCAAAGCAGCTTGATGAGAAGTAATAGGCAAACCGGTAGTAGGATGAATCATACCATTTTGTTTAGCAGCTTCAGCATCAGTACCTTTATCAAAATAAGCATTATGAATAACAGTAATAGTATATCCATCTGGAGTTTTATACTTATTAAAGTAACGTCCATAAGAAAGACCATCACCATTATCTTGAATCATCTTTTCACCAAGAGGAGTAATAAATCCGTTTTCTTTAGCATCAGTTCTGATAGCCATTTCAAAGTCACGAATAAATCCTTTACCACTCATAAGAGCTACATTCTTATCTCCATCTTGAGTATCACGGTCAAGAACATCACCGATTGTACGTTCAAGTTTGTTGATAGTCAGAACTTCACCATAAGTATCATAGTTAGATTCACGACAAATTTCTAACATACCAGCAGTACGAGGAATAGGTTTACCATTATCATGGTCTTTCAAAGGAATAGTACCATCAGGTAAACGGTTATATTCAGACTTCCACAAACGTTCTTCGTTCATTACTCTCATGTGCAAGTTGAACTGTCGCATCTCTTCGTTAATCCAAAGATTAGAAGTACCACCATTATCATTTTGGAATTGATATTGAGTAACAACATTAGCAAGATTACCAGCTATTTCTTTAGAATAACGATAAAACTCAAGTTGAGAAGTCATTCCAGCAGGACCCATAGTATTGCTTCTGTTACCTTTAGAATAAGATTCAGAAACAGTAGGAGCACTCATTGCCCAATACATACCTTTAGCCAACCATTGAGGGTCAACATAAGCATCAGGATTAGGAGAAGTAAGTTTCAGAAGATAAGCATAACCATAAGCAGATTCACCTAAGTCTTTCTGAATACGAACTTGAGTAACACCATCGGGGGCAGTAAGACCATGTTGTTCAATAAACCAATGAGTAGAGAAATGAACTTCAAATTCACTACCATTTTGACCGGGTTTAGTAACAGCAGTATTAAAGTAAGTTACAAAGTCTGTAAACTTCATACGACCCATAGTTTTCCAAGTCCATTGTACAGTAGCAACATCTTTAATACCACGACTACCTTGACCTTCAGTAATAAAACTTAAAGGAAAACGGTCATCATCCATACCATAATTATAAGTCAGAAAACTATTAATTTCTTCTGGCTTTTGAAGCTGAAGATAAGCAATTGATTCTTCATTAGAATAACCTCTATCTTCATAACGAGTTTGTCCAATAACACGTAATGTTTTCATCTACAAATTTACTATTATGTTAATAACCAAAACGCTCATCTTTCAGAACGTCTTTTTTACTGTCAGGTTTAGTTATTTTAATAGCTCCTTTTGTAGATTTACGTTGACTAGCAGTAAGTTTCAACTTTTTAGCTTCTTTATCAGAAACAGCCATTTCTATCAAACTATCATAACCTTTACCTGTATATTTAAGCCAAGCTTTAAGCAGTTCTTCATCGCGTCTTTCAGCAGGAGATAACTTCATTAAATCATTTTCATAACGAGAAAGTCCTTTATCATCAACTTGATAAACATAATTGAAGAAATCTTCTGGAGTAGTAGAAATTTGTTTTCCATTACGTTCAATAATAACAGTTTCAGGAATACGATAACCAGCAATTTGTCGTTTATCAATACATTCTTTAACTCCATTCCAAAATTCCACAAGTTGTTTCTCTTCTTCTGCTTTAACTCGCATAGCTTCTTTAGCATTAGCTTCACGCATTTCGTTATCAGCTTTCTGAAGAGCTTCAAGTTCTTCTTTAGCAACATTGAAAAGTTCATTACTATCTTTAAGATATTGAATATACTTATCAACATTACCACGACGATTAAATTCCTTAAACGCCTCACGAACAATAGCTTCTTGTTGACTTACATTATTTTCATCTACTTCAATACCGCTTCTATCTCGAAGTTCACCAAAGCCTTCAAATGAATTACCATTTGCAACATAATAATTAAGAAAATCACCAACGATAGGATAATCTTCAAATAACTTATTAACACCAGCTTGGGCAAATTCATCACGTTTTAAATCAATAACGGATTGAATATAACTTGCAACTCCTTGAGGAGTATTTTCAAAAGTAACAGCTTTACCATCTTCTGAAGTAACAGAAACACCTACAAGTTCTTGAATCGATTTAACATCAATAGTATTTTCTTCTTTAGTATCTTCTACTTCAAATTCTTTAAGATAAGCAGCAACTTCATTTTTAGCTTTAAAGATATTACCTTTATCGTCAATAAGATTACCGTCTTTATCAACAGTATATTTATTATCTCCATCTTCGATAATAGTACCTTCTTCTAAACCATGTTCAGCATCAGCGTCATTCGCTTTGTCATTAGGCTTACCCCCCGTGGAGGATGAAGATTGGTTATCTTTATTAGCATTAGAATCACTATTTCCATCTCCATTACCATTATTAGTAATATCATCAATAGAATTACCATCAGCATCTAACTGCCCTGTTTTACCTGTATCAAGGTCTGTAATGTCGTCAGTAGGTTTTCCATCACCATTAGATGTTTCACCATTAAAACCAAAACTATCAAAATTAGGCATAATTCTTTGTTTTTAATTAATTACTATATCACAAATATAAACTATAATAATAATACAAGTTTTACTTGTATCGTTAAAATATGTTCACCTTTAAGCCGATTTGCCGACTAACATACTATTGCTAACTAGGATATTTATTACTGATAACCTATCCTGTCGCTTTCAGAGAAGCCGTGTATGAATCAAATTTTATCATAATGATTAATCTATCACGAAATGAATAAAGTGCTTAGAATGAGCTTAAAATGGCTCATGTGATGTAAAGAAAAATGAAAATGGGCTGAACCTACTTTCACAAGCAAGTCCAGCCCTATTATGAACAAAATTTAGAAGTACAGCCGATTATTTACTTTTACTATCATAACGATTTTTATTCGTTTTTGCAATCTTGACTTTATCATCACTTTCTTTAAGTTTAACAGCTAATTCTTTTTCTTTAAGTTGTGCTTCAACAGAAGTCTTTTGAGCATCTAAACTAAGTTTACTACGTTCAAGATTAAGTCTAGCATTTTCCATACGTTCTTCAGCTTGACTCTTTTCAGCATCACTAAGACCATTATCAAAACTCATAATATTAGCATTTGCTTTCATAGCTTCAATCTGACCATCAAGATATTTTTCAACTCTAATAGTTTCTCTATCTTGTTCTGCTTTTCTATCAATCTTAGCAAGTTCAAATTCTTGGCGAAGTTGTTCTGTTTGTTGAGAAACACGTTCAACATCAAGCTCATGTTCACGTTGAATATTTTGATACTTATCAATAAGTTTACTAATTTGAGCAACATTATCTCCACGTATAGCAGCATTAGCCATATCCATATTACCATTCTGAGCAGCACTAAATGCAAGTTGTTTATATTGTTCAAGTTTCTCGCGTTCTTTAACAGAAGTTTTACAAGTAACAATATAATTGGCAAATATATGACTATTAACATCAAGACTTAAATATCTAATATCACCATCTTTAGTTTTATAAGAAGTATTAAGACCATCAATCCAAGCAAGTTTAGTATAATCCATTTCAGCTTGATAATCTCGTTCTCTCATTTTATCAAATATAAATTCAATAATAACAGAACCCATACTTCCACGAATAACTGCTTCATCAGTAACTCCTTTACCAGCACTATTAGCAATCTCACCATAACGTTGTGGAGTCATATCACATTCCATTTTAGCAGTCTGTTCAATTTCTTGAATAAGTTGCCCAAGTTCCGTAATATAATTATTCATACGACTTTCAAGATAACGAACATTTTGTGCTTTAACTAAATTAGCATCATCTTCATCATCAATATAAAGTACACCATCAGCAGCCATACGATATATAGTTTCAGCAGGTTTTTTACCAAGAAGAGATTTAGCAATCATAAGAACATTCATCTTATTTTTAGCAATAGCCATTTCTCTATGATAAGAAACTATATTACGAAATACTTGATAAGGAATAACTGTATCTACAATACTAAATCTTCCAAAACCAGGCAAAAGTTCTGCAATACCATTATAAGGAAGTTTACCATTCCTATTGTAAGCAATAGGACGAGCCTTATAAGGATATATGCTTGTAGCACGAGAACCAATTCTAACGCTCTCATAAACTTGTGGACGCCACACCCATTCAATACTAATATCACCACCAGCAGGGTTAAGCTGATAAGTTTCATCAACAATTCTTGTTGTAACAAATGCTCCATTACTATATGTAAGAATACCTTCTTTTATTTCACCTCTCCAAACAGTATGCCAAACTTCAAATAAACCATTATTAGCATCACGAGCCATTATATTAGTGTTCTTAATATGTTGTAAATCATCTTTATTAAATTTACTACATATATCACCAAAATAATACATATATTTATCCCAATTTAAAAGTGCTTTATCACTAGAAGTAGTAGCACTATATTGATAATATGTATCAAGAGCTTCACGTTCTTTTTCAGAAAGATATTCATAAAATTCATCTATAATTTGTTGTTTAGTCAACATACGACGTTCAGCAAACATATCATAATCTTCTGCAAACATATTATCGTTAGGAACAGGAAAAGCGTCTCTAACACTAACAACACGTTTAATTAATTGATTACCTACAACATCTCTATATGTGTAACAAGCTCCAAAAGCAACAAATTCAAAATAAGCTCTAGCATATATAGTAAAAGCATCAGTAAGGTCATCAATAACATTAATTAAATCTTGTCCTTGTGCACTAATATCATCAATAAAATTTTCATTAAACTCTTTAATAAAAGCCTCAATATCAACAGCTTGTTCAGGATTAAATTGCTCAGGATTATTACCTTCATTAACAAACTGCATATAACTTTCTTGTATCTTCTTAGCAACAGCTTGTTCAGCAAGCATCATAATTTGTTTACCAAGTTCAGCATCTCTAGCAAATACAACTTCAGGATTATTAGCTCCAACAATAAAATCATGTGGATTCTTAATATATTCACCAATATATCTTCTAATAATACCTTTCATCATATCATAATTACGCATAGTAGCTGGAAAACGAGTTAGATTCTCATCTTTCTCATTATAAGGATTAAGAGTTTTTCTATAATATTCTCTAGGAATATTGCCAAGAAGAATATTAAACTTTTCTTCTACATTAAAATCAGCTTTACAAGTAATACCAGCTTCTATAACATAATCACAGCACTTAGCATACCAATCAACTTCTTGTTTTTCAGCATAACTAACATGCTGATTAGGGAAATCAAGTCTACCAAAATTATACATATCTTTATTTGTTTAATCTTAAAACCATTGTCTATTAAAAATATCTGTTTTATCATTCTCTTCTGTAACTTTCTTACGACTAGCAAGTTCTCGCTTACCTTTAATATCAATAGACTTCCAATATATACCTAAAAGTATAAGACTAGATATACGGTCAAAGTTACCTTCGGCATTAAACTTTTTAAGTTCAAGAATTGTTTGATAATCAAGAAATCTTTCAAAAACATAAATATCTTCTCCAAATTCATTCTTACCAATAACTTCATATAAGAACTCTTTAAGAAGTCGAAGACCATCTAGTTTCTTAGGACCACTACCAATATTATAACCATAACTAGTACTAACTTTTTCTTTAACAGCAGAATCCCAAACATATAAAGGTTCATAACCTAGATATTTAGTAGCTTTCCATTTACGAAAATTAGAAACAGTTTCACCACGATTTATTTCTACAAGTCCAGTACCAATACAATTATACCATTTACATAGTCGATAAAACTTTTCATCAGCTTCTTCTAGTCGTTCAGTACGTCCATAATATGCAGCACATAACTTAGGTTTAAATCCATTACGTTCTCTAGGCATTTCAATAACAAATATACTATTATGAGAATGTCTATCAGTAATTTCTTTTTTATCTTTATCAATACCAACAGGGTCATAAACTGCAACATAAGTACCGGGAAGAATACTTCTTACAAGTCTATCATTAATATATGTTTCTTCATATTCTGGGGCAAACCAAACTCTTATACAACCATGAGGGTCTTCGTTACCACGTCTAGGAACTCCTTGAATATAATCATAAGTTTTCATATCAGGATTTTCAATTCTTATACGAGCATTAGATTTAAAATAAATCTTTTTAGTTCCATCTTCAAATAGTTCGCCATCAGTATAAAACTTATAACTATTATCAACTCGAAGTTTATCTTCAAACTTATTAAGAGCTTCACTACTAAATATATTTTCACTGGCACTACTAAAGGATTCAGCAGGAAATAAAGCGCGCTGACCAAGATAATTAAGATATTCTGCAAAAGTCTTAGCAGTCTTTTTCTTTTCAACTCTTTCTCGTGCAGCAAGCTGAAGCCCTATTCGTAGATTACTATTTCCATCTTCATCAAATCCTTTAACTCCATCTATTTCTCCTTCAAGACCCCAAGCATAAGATTTAAAGAATCCACAAACTTCATTACGAGCATCATTATCAAAAACATTTTCAAAAGCCATAAATCCAAATGCTCTAGGATTATAAAAATTTTGTTCAAATATTTGCATATTAGCAGCTGTAGCTGTTCCCCAAGCCATAAGAGTACCAGTAGTACGAGTACCAACAGTCATTGTAGGTTCAGTTACATTCATAAACTCATCAAAATTCTGCATTGTAGATAGCTCTTCAACTTTAATTGTAACAGCATCTTTACCAATAGCACAGTCTGGATTATTATTAGCACTAACGCTTAAAAGAGAACTAGACCAACTATCATCAGCTTCAACTCCATTTTTCATACGATAACCAAGTTTAAAACTATCAGTAGTAGGACTATATATACCTCTTTTAAATGGAGTCTTTTCTTCAAAGAACTTTAAGTTATTAACAGCAAAATCACTTAAACCTCCTTGTTTAATTAAATACTTATTATCAGCTGCAACATGAATAACAACTTTATGCTTAGATAAGTTAACTTCATTAGAACTATCAGCAGCCATAATATAAGAAAAACCTCCACGTCGAGTTTTATCAATAATAAGATGTAAACCATTACGTCTACAAAATTCTATAATTTGCCAAGTCCAAAATTGAGCATCAATAAAACTAGGAAAACTATAAATCTTTTTAGCAGTAGCTCCATGTTCAGTAACAATAACAGATGATTCATCTGTACGTTCCATACGAGTATAATTAAGAAAATTATAATGACCACCTGTTATCCAAACATCTTCTATACTTCCATCTGGATTTTGCCAACAAGGAGCAGAAAAACCATTACGTCGTCTATCACATTCTCTACGTCTAAATTGTCTATGAGGAATACTATCAATTTTAAATTGAGTATATTTACCTGTGGCTTGATATGTTCTAGCAGCTTCATTAAAAAGTTCAGTATTAACAAATTTGCCGGGTCTAATATTTAAAAGAAAACCACCACTATCTCCAATTAAAAAGTTATTATGAGGGTCATACCATCCACAATCACTAGCTTTCTTATACTTTTTCTCTTTATCAGATTCTTCAATGTATTCTAGAAAAGGATATTTACCATCAGCCATAATATTTTATTTAACTAGTAAACAAACAACAAAAGCGATAGCGCAAACAGCACCACCGCTTACCAAATATCTATTCTTACGTTTAATACGTTCAATAGACTTATTTAAATTATCATTTACTTTATTACTATTATCAAGATTATTTTGTAAAGTTTCAACTTCTTTATAAAGAGCATTATATTTAATCTTATGAAGATTAATTATACTATCTTGTTCGTTAATAATATCTTTATAAAGTTTAGCTTTAATAATCTTAGTATTAGCAATCTTAATCATATTAATAGGGACAAGAACAGTTGTATCAGTAGTGTTGACTCCCCGTGGAGGATGCACTATATTATCAATCTCACTCTGACACCAACTTCTTGAATAACTCCCAAGTAGCACTGTCATTAAGACTAATAACTTTATCTTCAATATCTTTTTCATGTTCTTTAAGTTTATAAACTATACTTTCTCTTTCAGTTATAACTAACTGTATAGAATCAATCCGAACATGATTAATAGCGGTGTCACTTTTATTATATGAATTGGCTTCTACACTAAAACGACTTATTGATAAATACAGAGTAACACATAAATTGATAATCGCTATTATAAATATTGCTATTAGCATCTTCTTCATAATTCTATACAGTATTAAGTTAATCTTTTATTTCTATAAGTTTATTAAGCAAATCAAGGTTCCATCTACCAGTTTCTTTAAGACCAAGAACTCTTTGAGCCATCTTGATAGCGGCAACTTGACCACAATTTACATTTGTATCAAATAGTTGTTCAGCAACTCTCTGACTATTAAAATCATCAAGTTCAAATACATCCCAATAACCTATTTTATACTTTTCCCAAACAAGTTTCTGAAGCTGAACATCATTGTCAAGTTTAGACTTAAACTTTTTACTACCAACAGTATAATGTTTCTTATAAGAATCAATCATAGTCCAACCTTGCCAAGTAGGATTATATTTACGACTGATACCTCTATAAGTTTCTCCACCAGCATCATCTTTATCGTTTACATAACCACCTTCTTTAATAGATAGTTTTTTAAAAGCATCTCCAAAGTAAGCCATAATTTAATTTATATAAGGATTAGTACAATATCTAAAACAATCAACAGCGTCATAATATTCATCTTCATCAAATTCTTTAATTGTAACCCAAAATCAAAGAACTTTAATTTGAACTTTATAAATCACAAATTCAAAGTCATCACCAATATGATGTTCATCGCCAATTAATCTTATATTTTTTCTACGATTAATAATATACATAATATTTTATTCTTCAAGAGTTCTACGAATCCAACCTCTAAGAAATTTGATATTATTTCCTTTACCTGCAATATCATTATAATATCTAATACGTTCAAGTTTATATTTAGCTACAAAATAATCAGCACTAATTGTAGTATCAGACTTATAAGCATTAAGAGAATCTTGAGTTCTACGAAGTAATTCTTTAGTTAGAACTAATTCATTAATAGCAGTAGAATCAGTAACAGGAACATAACGAATTTCAGGAACTGGAGTAATACGTTTAGTACATCCACTAGATAAACAAACAGCAAATATAACTAAAACAATAAAACCAATAATTACTCCAATTAAATTATCTTTATTCAATTTCATATAGCAAGTTTAAATTGAGTTTGAACACCACTAGCTTTAATTTGTAATTCTCTATCTTTAAGAACTTTATTAATATCATCACGTAGATAATTCATAGTAAAGAATTTAGTAGTTTCAACAGGATTTTCTTTAATATGATAAAGACCATCAGAAAATCTTTTTGGCATACCATATTCATTAAGTTCAAAATCACTATCAATATGACATAACCAAATACCTTTAATAGTTAAACCAAGTATATATTCAACAGCAAAAGCATACATACTAAGTTGAAGATTATATATAGCACCATTACAATTAGGAAGATGATTAAGAGGAGCTAAAAGTCGTTCATCTTTATCAACCCAAACATTAGTTTGTTGTGCAGGTTTAACTGTTTTATCTTTCTTATAATAACCACTACTAAATCTTAATCCACCACGATTAGTTTTCCAATCGCCTACAACAGCACAATTAGTATCTTCATTAACTAGAAGAATATCAATAGTTCCACTAATTAACCAATCTATAAGAAACATACCAATTTCACTATAAATCTTATATCCTCTTTCAGTGTACATTTTAAACGCATCATAAATAAGAGGATAACGATTATTAGTAAGTTCAATAAAATCTTTAAGATTAAGAAGTTTATAATTAGCACCAAAATTTGGAATATCAGCAATAGTAACCATTACACCATCTTCACGCTTATCAAGATAATTAATAGCTTGTTGAAACATAGATGCCCCTTTAACGCCATCTTCAAGACCATTATGAGTATTAGTTCCACGTTCACAAGCTTCTTTAGTAATAGTTGACCATTGTTCTTCTAGTTTCTTCTCACTTATTCCTAGTTCTTTAGACTTCTTTCTCAACCAATAGTTCTTATCGAACTTTGGAGCATAATTATGAAGGATAGTAGTAGTTGAAATATAATCATTACCTAGACTATCATTATATTTATGTTCTTCTTCATGAAAAATAAGTCTAATATCATTATATCTTTTATCTCTAAGTTCCATATTATTAATACCATTAAGTTCAACACTAGTTTGGACCCGCTTCGGCACTACGTGCCTACGCTAGACTCCCCGTGGAGGATGGAGTAGATTAGCATCAGCTTATTCTTCAATCATACTACTAGTAATTTCAACTCCACCTCTACCAGCAACATTCTCTTGTTCATACAGAAGATTTTCTTCAGCTACATTAAGAGCTTTAATCGTGTTTGGAAACTGATTAGCTAAATCATTAATTTGTTTCATATAACCAATAACAACTGGAACATCTTCTAGACTAGCACCATCAGATAACTTGTCATTCAACAATTCATTTAACTTGCTAGAAGCTAGAGCAACATTATGAATACCACGCTTAATATTAAGTACAGCTTCCATACCTGCACCAGCTTTTTGATTATAATATCTTTTAATAAGTTTCCAAACAAGAACATCAGGTTGATAATTTTTAGGTAAATCAAAGTTTTCAATAGCTTTCTTAAGAGCTTCTTTTTCACTAAGACCTTCTAGTAGACACGGGCCTTTAGGGTCACCAAGATAATAAATAACTCCAACTTCTTTAACATACATCTCTTTATTAGGAGATTTATCTCTAGTATAAAGAAGACTAACATCTCTATCAAGAAGTTGTTTAAGTGTAGGAGCTTTTGGCATACCAGTTTCATCTATGGTCAGCATCCAATCCAATTCCAAACCGTTCATATATTTCTTCTACTTCTTCATCAAATTCAATAATTTCAAGTTTACCCATAGCATATAGCCAAAGATTAGCATAAGCAGCACTATGTTTTTTACTTAGTTTAATCCAAATAGGAAGAAGTTTCTTTTTAAACTTATGTTCAGTCTTAATCTTTTCTTCTTCTTCATAATGTTTTTGCTTTTCTTCTTCCATAACTTTAGCAGTATATTCTTTATACTCTTCTCTAGTCATAGTTTTTCTAGCTTCTTTAAAGTCTTTATAATGACTAATAAGTTTGGAACGATACCAATTCTTTTGAATAGTGCCAATATGAGGAATAGCAACACATTTATCTTTTCGTATATTAATACTAGCTTCTTTTTCAAGACTTTCAATAATAGATTTACAAAGTATTCTATCATCACCTTGAAATCCAATATCATCTAATATATTATTTATATCTTTATAGATAAGAATATAATCATCATCAAAATCTTCATGAGAACTAGTATTAGCAATATTAAAACCAGTATTAGTCTTAAAATCCATAATTGAAAGTTTAAGAACTCTTCTTAAATTACTACTATAAACAAGAACACAAATACCTATAATTTTAAATTATACATAAGTAGTTTTAAGAAGAGTTCGATTATTTAGACGAAATGGCTAATTAGCTTTTTCAGCAGAATGATAAACAAAAGGATTAATAGCTTTATGTTTATCAGTAATAGCAGCTCTTAAATCATTAATAGCTATAACTTTAAATTCAACAAACCAAACTTTTTGTCCTTTTGTATATCCTTGATTTTGTCCAAAAGTACCAACAGTAATAGAACGAGTTAGTTCAGTATCATTAGTAATATACTTATTAACAAATTGAGGACTAAGAACATTATGTTTAAGATAAAGATGATAACCACGTTCAAGAGTAGAACGGTCAATTATAATCTTATCCATTTGATTCATACCAATAAGTTCAGCATCTTCTTTACTAATTTTAGCAATAATTGGCATAACCTCAACTGTACTTACTTTACTATTAATAACACCGAACAAACTTTCATTTTGGCAAAGAGCAACAACACAATAATGTTTAGCAATAACTACATTAGTAAGAATAGCGTCAAGTGCTTCACTTGTTATTTCGCTAATGTCAGTAGGTATTTGAATACCAAAATCTTTAAATTTACTTTCAACTTTAATCATAACATTAAATTATTTAGTTTTAATAATACTATCAATACCAATATTTCCAAGTTTAAGTTTACTAGGAACTTTAACTTCTTTTTTATTCCTTTCTCCACTATGAAATTCTCTAGTGTATTTAGGTTTAGTTTCACTTTTATCTTTACCCATAACTTAATTGTTTTTAGCAAATGTAAGAGTTTGAATGAATCTACCAAGAGAAAAACTATTTTTAACATTTCAATCGTAGAGGATTATATGATTATAAATATGCAAGTCATACTCCCCGTGGAGGATGAAGATGAGTTAGACTTAATCATAATAGTATTGATAATATTAATAGCGATGATGATAATAATTATAGTATTAATTAACTTGATGTGATTGATACTGATTATATCCATCCTCCACGGGGAGTTGAGCGGAGAGCGAAGCTCGGAGCGGGTCACAGCGAATCTATATAATATATCTATATATATAATATATCTTTATAGTAATTATAATACATTGATTATCAATAAGTTATAATACATATTATGTATCATGCTGAATACCTAATTCTCCATCAGTATGCAAATTAAGTGGCAAAAATGACTACCTTTGTGCACGAAAGTTGTTCCATCTATGGAATACATTTCGCTATTTCCTAGAGTAATATATTTTTATGTTGAACTTAATACTATTATTGTTATGACTTTTAAAGAAGATTTTAAACCTAGTCGAGTTTATAATAAACTTGTTATTGATGCTATTAATAAAGATATAGCTAATGATAGAAGTATTATTATACCTAATACTTTTGATATTGATGTTAAAAATAATAATAAAAAATATCTATGTGGTACTGGACGTATGGAATGTTTTGATACAGGTAAAATTATTAAAAGATATTATTCTAATGTTGGTATTAATGCTTGGAGAGAAATAGTTGAATTAAGAAGTATAATTCTTCATGAACTTTTTTATTTTATTAATTATACTATTTGTTTTAATTCTAATGTTGTTAAAATTAGTAAGGATTTATTTGATGCTGTTTGTAGGAATGGAATTAGAAGTGGATGTAATAAACGAGATTTTGCTAATGCTATTGTTACATTAGAAAAACTTAATATTATTCGTAGAACAGATAAACGTAGTATGTTTGAAGTTAATCCTAGAGTTATATTTAAAGGTGATATTAATAAATTTCATGAAATTATTACTAAAGGTAAACTTGATGATTCTAAAATAAAACTTGATAATAATGTTAATTATATAGATAGAATAGGATTAGTTAAAGATGATAATTGTATTATAATTAAAAATAAACAAGTATATAAAAGTGAACTTGATTATTTATATGACGATAATGAAAATAATGTAGATAAAGTAAATAATGAAAATAATGAAACTGAAATAATTGAAGCAGAAGAAGTTGATACTGGTAAAATTGATTGGGATTGGTAATAATAAAGATGACGATAAAAATGAAAAAGATGATAAAGATTATAATAATGATGATGAAAAGAGTAAAAGTAATTATGAATATGAGGGTGATGATGATAGTGAATATAAGAATAATAAAGGTAGTGATAATGAGAATGAAAATAGTGTATATTAATGTTTTGATGAGGCTAGTGAGTATAAGGGG
>ULUW01034040.1_pt1 | contig 93144 bp, 78 predicted proteins | sample 1959041 | NCBI WGS metagenome assembly ULUW01 (sample SAMEA4835775, study PRJEB28245) | human gut metagenome | biome: gut microbiome; material: fecal sample | place: Denmark | collected 2008
TCTTTTCACACAGCCGTTATCGCTACTCAGTCGTCCGTTTCACGTCAGGCTTAACGGTAAGCCTAAATTTCCATCATGTCAAAGAACCAATCAAGTAGAACCCTGCCCGATTCTCGCTATCGGTTGCCGTTCAGTCCGTCAGCAGGGTAGGTGAGTTACCAGCGTGTCACTGCCATGCCTTGTGATAACTGAAGGTTAATGTAGTCCATGCCATCATCTTCAGGCAGGTTGTATTCTTCAAGAAGGGCTTCGTATTTGTCCACCTCTTCAGTAAGTGCTTTGATGTATTTTTGCTTGCTGTCAGCATTGAAAGCCCTGCATAAAGTCTCTTCATCTGCGTTGTAGGCGAATTTCAGGTCTTTGTACAGCCCGTCAAGTTCTTCTTCGATTTCGTGGCGTGTCATAGTCATGCGATGTTTAAAAGGTTAGCTTTCTTGAAGCATCTGTATTCTTGTCTCTCAGTATCGAAGTACACCTGAACAGTGTCATTCTTCTTTCTGCTTTCACCTGATGTGGCTGGTATCAGATTTTCTTTCAGCGTGCCGTAGGCTTCACGAACAGAACCATCTACCTTTTTGAAGTAGAACTTTACGATTCTTTGCTTCATAGCCGCTTTCAGCTTCATGTTAGCCCATGCGCATTTCATTGCTTCACTCATAGAGAAACCGTTTCTCTTTACGAAAGTCCAAGCCATCAGCATGACTTCTTTTAATTGGTTCTTGATTTTTGTACTCATAATCGTGTGAGGGTTAGTTGTTTTTCACTATATTTGTTTCGTATCTAAGTTTCGATATGCAAATGTACTAACTTTAGTTGATATTTAAAATAAAATGTCAACTTTATTTAGTATATAAACATTATTTAACGGTTGATACCTTAATTATATTATGAAGAAAGAAAGTGTAACTATATGGGTAAGTGTTGCTGCGCTTGTTATGAGTGTAGTGGCTATACTGATAGCATTATACCCTAATATAACAGGAGATGTTTCATTCAAAGAAATTATGGAAATCAGTGTTGCTACCGTATCTATCGGAGTGACTGTTATCTTAGGGATTCAGATATACACTATTATATCTATAGACAAAAGAATTAAAGAGAGTATAGAAGAGGCACATATAATGTATAAGTCTGAAAATGAAATCTTAGCCGATAAGATGAAAGCTCTTTCTATAGCCATCCCAAAATTTACAACAGGGAACATCTACATTACAAGAGAGGAGTACAATGAGGCATTTTGCGTGTTTTGCCTGTCTGCGATAGAAGCAAACAGGTTAGGCTTTGAAAACCTTATTTCATCGAGCCTTGAACAGGCTGATAGTCTATTAAACCGTTGCAAGTTCTTCCGTTTGAGTGATATAGGTAAAAAGCACATGGATGAAATAAAGAGGGGTATGATAAAATCCCCGATGAGAAAGCCATTAAGATATACAACTTTCTGTCGGGGATTGAATGTTCCGGACGGCATACCGTCAATTCATAGGTTCTGGTGGTCTTTCAGGGTGCTTAGGCTCTTTTTTAGAGAGAAATTTAGTTGTACTTTCTGCCAACTCATCCAGAAACTCTAAATCTTCTTTGGTAAACACAGGATACTTAGGGGGATTCGGTTTCTTGGGAGGCGTAGCAGATGTTTTCTCAATTGCTTTTGCCCAAAGGATTCCAGATGCTATGCATAAAAACATAAAAAAGACTGGGAACAAGGATGAGAACAACTCTTTAATCATAACAAAACAACTATATAAAAACACCCATAATAGGTACGAGCTATCATGGGTGCATATATTAAACCTCCTCGGAGGAATGTTTAACCGATTGTTCCTGTAACACCTCGTACTTGTTACGGCCACAAAAATACTAATAAAAGTTGATATGGAAGCAAAAGAACGAATAAAAAAAGCGTATGAATTTTTGCGTAGTAACGGTACTGTACACACCCAACAAGATGTTGCTGATGTTATGGGCGTAAAGAAAGAAAATATCTCTCGTGCATTTAATGGAAACGAGAAATATCTTACACCAAATTTTATTGCACGCTTCAATAATGCTTTTGGAGGTATTTTTAATGTTGATTGGCTTATTAAAGAGCATGGCGAAATGCTGAAAAAAGTTGATAATAAAAAAATAGAATCATCCATTTCCCAAAACGATATAAAGGAAGGTGATTATTCCGGCACTCTTGTCTATGATATTGATGCAACTTGTGGAACAGACCAACGGGATATTTATTTCACGCAAGAAAACATTATCGGCTCTGTAAACCTGCCAAATATCAGTAAGGATTCCAAAATCATACGAGCAAATGGAGACAGTATGGAGCCACGCATTTTTGATGGGAATATGGTTGTTATCCGCGAGATTCATAATTTGGAGGATATATTCTATGGACAAATGTACCTCATACTGTTGGATGAATATCGTATGATAAAATATATTCGCCGTTATGAGCCAGATGAAGAAAACTATATTATCCTACGAAGCGAAAATCCAAAATATGATGACATAAAACTTCACAAAGGGAAAATTAGGAAGATGTTCATCGTAGAAAATATATTGTCTGTCAAAACACAATTATAACCATGAAATTCAATCAATACCTTTGGAATCTGTACAAGAACTCTCCAGACGGGAAGTCTGCCATATCCAGCTTTTCTGACAGAAAAGAGTGGATGGAAGAAGAACGTCTGTTCGAGAAATACAACCCGAAAATCAAGGACGGATTCAATTCTGAAATGATTTGCGGGATACTAGAAGATTTCTGGTGTTACAAAGTATCAGAATATGAAGGTACAATATTAAAATCCCTGGATGATGCCGGAAAGCTGTATGAGGAAATCATATCTACCGGGCTGATAATAGAAACGGAAGAAGTTTTAAGGATTGGAGATTTTGACCAAATGCTTGGCTACATTCCATTACTTTCAATGGAACTGAACTATATGTTTGGTGAATACTTTTTTCCCTATTTATATATCAACGAACTTTTCCATCTTGAAAAATTAGCTGATTACTTTGAAATAGAACTTCCTCCGATTCCAAAGAAAGCTGACTACAAAGCCAGGTGTATGTATTATTGGGAATTGTGCAAAGTATTCTATCGATTCAGGACGGAAAACGGTTTGTCTCCCGATGAGCTAAGCGCTTTCATGTATGATTATGCTCCCAATCTTCTGATAAAGGAAGAGAACGCAGAAATGCCCAAACCATCATCTGCGTGGTTTATCGGAGGGTTAATTAAAGGATATGGGAAAGAATGGACGGTTGGATTTTGGCAATCAAATAAGGAAACAAAGAAAGGGGATGTACTCATACATTATGAAACATCTCCAGTAAGTGCCATCACTTGCTTGTGGATAGCACAGGTTGACGGTGTAATAGACCCATTTGCCCACTACTACAGCAATACTTATGTAAGCAATAAAATTGATATTCCTCACATCTCATTAAAAGAGCTGAAAGCAGACGAATACTTTTCAAATCATCCGCTTATCAGAAAGAATTTTCAAGGAGTCAATGGATGGCCGGTTACGGGAAAGGATTATGCAGAATTCATGAGGATGATAGAAGCAAAAGGATTTGACACATCCGTACTTCCACAAATATACGCACCGTCATTGCCGGAAGGAATAGTCATTAAAGAGGAAAAGGATGTAGAGAAAAAACTACTGGAGCCATTGTTGAATGAAATGGGGTGGTATGAGCATAAAGACTACATTCGTCAGTTGCCAATCCATGCAGGTAGAGGACATCGTATATTTCCAGATTATGCACTTCATTATGACAACAAGCCAGAAGAAGAAAAAGCAAAGGTGTTGATTGAAGCAAAATACCACATGAAGAACAACCATGAGATAGAATCAGCCTTTCTTCAGGCATTCTCTTATGCCAAGTTACTTCTATCTTCGGTGATTGTTTTGTGTGATAAAGAATGTATTCTTGTCTATGAGAGTAAGGAAGGATTCAGCAGGAGCCGATATAAGAAGTATTATTGGGAAGACATGAGAAATCCTGATTTATATAACGAATTAAAGAACAAACTAACTATCTAAATCCATGAAGAAAATACTGCTGACTATACTGGCTATATCATTATTCAGTTGCGGAAGCAATAAACCATCGCAGGAACAGAAAGACAAAGCAGACAGCTACGTCCAAAGTCTGGTGGATGCTGAAATAGGAATCTACAAAGGTGAACTGACAGATGCGAACTTTCTCATCCTTGCTGTAGATGCTTATCCGGGAGCTAACTTTGATGCTTATGCACGTACATACTTAGAAGAAGCACAAGGTAAAGGACTGGAGATAAAGGGAGTCTATATTGTAGACATCAAGAACTGCCAATTCGGCGACGGCTGGGTATCCGGTGACAGGATAGGGAAGGCATTCAAGTAGAAAAAATGTTCTAATGAGTATCCTTATTCAGCTTAAATCAAATTATAAATAACTGATACACAGTGATTTTATATAATTCTTAGATAATCATTCGTAATGAGTAAGTCGCGGGTTCGAGTCCCGCTTCCGGCTCACAAAGGCATAGTCAACTATGCCTTTTTTTTATTATCCGATTCCATACTGACAATCTTATCCAATTCCCCAATAGCTTTAAGGTAATAAAATCAATTTGCACAACTCTGTATTTCCTCCGGTTCCTACTATATCCCGACTTACATAAGACATTTTTGCAGTCTCTTTCCTTTCTTTAGGACATTTTTGCAGAATAAAGCCTTAACACACTGACAATTATACAGTTTTATCTTCTTTTCCGACATTGGCAAAGATTTTGAGAATCTATTAGCGTCGTGCAACGGACAAGGTAATTCCCCTACTCCGGACGACACCCTAAAACAAGATAAAAGAAAGGAGAAACTATATGAACTTTAACAACTTTACAATCAAATCGCAGGAAGCTGTTCAACAGGCTGTCAACCTTGTACAAAGCATGGGACAACAGGCCATCGAACCGGAACACCTGCTGGCGGGAGTGTTGAAGGTAGGTGAAAATGTAACCAACTTCATCTTCCAGAAACTGGGAATGAACAGCCAGCAAGTAGCCATGGTTCTCGACAAGCAGATAGCTTCCCTTCCTAAGGTTTCGGGAGGAGAACCTTACCTGAGCCGGGATGCTAACGAGGTACTTCAGAAAGCGGTCAGCTTCTCTAAAGAGCTGGGCGACGAGTATGTATCACTGGAAGCCATTATTCTGGCTTTACTGAACGTAAAATGTACGGTAGCCACTATCTTGAAAGATGCTGGTATGACCGACAAGGAACTGCGTGCTGCTATCAGTGAACTGAGACAGGGACAGAAAGTTACTTCACAATCCAGCGAAGATACTTACCAGTCTTTGAACAAGTATGCCATCAACCTGATAGAGGCTGCACGAAACGGAAAACTCGACCCTGTTATCGGACGTGACGAGGAAATCAGACGTGTATTGCAGATTCTGAGCCGACGTACCAAGAATAATCCGATTCTGATAGGTGAACCGGGTACAGGTAAAACAGCTATCGTAGAAGGATTGGCACAGCGTATCTTAAGAGGTGATGTACCGGAGAATTTGAAGAACAAACAACTGTACTCACTGGATATGGGTGCACTGGTAGCCGGTGCCAAATATAAAGGTGAGTTTGAGGAACGTTTGAAATCGGTCATCAACGAAGTAACTCAGTCGGACGGAAACATCATCCTGTTCATCGATGAAATCCATACGCTGGTAGGTGCAGGTAAAGGAGAGGGTGCAATGGATGCAGCCAATATCTTGAAACCGGCATTGGCGAGAGGAGAACTGAGAAGTATCGGTGCCACTACATTGGACGAATACCAGAAGTATTTCGAAAAGGATAAGGCTTTGGAACGTCGTTTCCAGACCGTAATGGTCAACGAACCGGATACACTGAGTTCTATTTCCATCCTTCGTGGTTTGAAAGAACGGTACGAAAACCATCATCAGGTACGTATCAAAGACGAAGCTATCATTGCTGCCGTAGAATTGAGTAACCGTTACATTACAGAACGTTTCTTGCCGGATAAGGCCATCGACTTGATGGATGAAGCGGCTGCAAAACTGCGTATGGAACGTGACTCACTTCCGGAAGAACTGGATGAAATAGAACGTCGTCTGAAACAGCTCGAGATAGAACGCGAAGCCATCAAACGCGAAAAAGATGAAGCTAAACTGGCTCAACTGAACAAGGAAATCGCAGAGTTGAAAGAACAGGAAACTTCTTATAAGGCTAAATGGCAGAGCGAAAAAGAACTGGTCAACAAGATTCAGCAGAACAAACAGGAAATTGAACACCTGAAGTTTGAAGCTGATAAAGCTGAACGTGAAGGCAACTACGGAAAAGTAGCCGAAATACGATATGGCAAGCTCAAAGCACTGGAAGATGAAATCAAACATATCCAGGACGACCTGAAGCACAAACAGGGAGACAATGCCATGATTAAGGAGGAAGTTACCGCCGAAGACATTGCTGATGTTGTATCACGCTGGACAGGAATACCGGTCAGCAAAATGTTGCAGAGCGAACGTGAGAAACTGCTGCATCTGGAAGACGAACTGCATCGCCGTGTCATAGGTCAGGACGAAGCCATTCAGGCTGTAGCCGATGCCGTACGTCGTAGCCGTGCCGGATTGCAAGACCCGAAACGTCCGATTGGCTCATTTATCTTCTTGGGTACTACCGGAGTTGGTAAGACCGAATTGGCAAAGGCTTTGGCCGAATACTTGTTCGACGATGAAACACTGATGACCCGTATCGATATGAGTGAGTATCAGGAGAAACATACCGTGTCTCGTCTGATTGGTGCGCCTCCGGGATACGTTGGTTACGATGAAGGAGGACAGCTTACCGAAGCCGTACGCCGGAAACCTTATTCTGTAGTATTGTTCGATGAGATAGAAAAAGCTCATCCGGATGTGTTCAACATCCTGCTGCAGGTATTGGATGATGGCCGACTGACCGACAACAAAGGACGTACAGTCAACTTCAAGAATACTATCATCATTATGACATCCAACTTGGGCAGTGCCTACATTCAGAGTCAGTTCGAGAAGATTAACGACCAGAACCACGATCAGATTGTAGAAGAGACCAAGGCGGAAGTGATGAATATGCTGAAAAAGACCATTCGTCCGGAATTCTTGAACCGTATCGACGAGACCATCATGTTCCAACCGCTCAACAAAGAGCAGATTGAACAGATTGTCCGCTTGCAGATAAACGGTATTAAGAAGATGTTGGAAGAAAACGGAGTAACCCTCCAGATGACCGACGAAGCTGTCGACTTTATCGCCACAGCCGGTTACGATCCTGAGTTTGGTGCCCGTCCGGTAAAACGTGCAATCCAGCGTTACCTGTTGAACGATTTGTCAAAGAAACTTCTGTCTCAGGAAGTAGACCGCAGCAAACCGATTATCGTAGAACGTAGTGGTGAAGCACTGAAGTTCCGTAACTAAATCTTTCTACTTAAATAAAAGCAAGGCTGTTTCAAACTATTTTGAAACAGCCTTTTTTTGTATCCGGATATTCCCTGCATCAGGAAAGTCCGTAATACCGTAATTGTACGGTATCCGTTGAACTCTCACCTCAGTTCGAACAGAAGACAATTAAATATTGGAATTGGTATTTATTGAAATGATAAACAATGCAGCAGGAATAAAAAGGTAGCGATAAACGTCGGAAACTTTAAACGCGGTCGTTGGATGTCCGTTTGCCGCTGTTGGCTGTACATTCAACGCAGGCAAATGTACAGCCGATGTCGTCGTTTTTAATAAACCAGCAAACAGAATCACTGATTTATATCTAAAAAAGCAGAGACCATCTCAAGTTCATCTTGAGATAGTCTCTTTTTACATGCAACAAGTATACCGACTGATGCTTTTTCTGAAAAGCAGGTCAGTCTTTTTTATCTATCTTCTCATTTTTTCTTTGAAGAAGTAGCCTTCTTCGAACTCTGATAATCGGCCACAATACCTTCGGTTATCCAGTTGGCAAGTGCCTGACGGTTGTCGGCTATAACCAAACGCTTCTGGTCTTGAGCATTCTGTATATTTCCCAACTCCATGAATACCGAAATAGGTACAGCTCTACGCAGCACAAACAGATTTCGTTCGCTCACCGTTCCGTCAAATCCACGATTGGGCTGATGACGGTCGTACTTGGCACGGAACGTACTCTGTATCCGGTTTGCCAAACGCTTTCCATACGTGCTTCCCGGCGCATGATAGAAGAACACATCGGTCTGATTCCGTCTTCCACGACTATCTACATGGATAAAGATAGCCCGCTTGTAACTGCTTTTCTCTTTACGATGAATCCGGTTAATGGCATCACAGCGCTGTTGCAGGCGTGCTACCTGATTCAAAGGAATAGGATCACCCATACAAGTTTCCCGTTTACTGTTCTTCAAGACAGCCTGTTCGCGAATACCGTCTTTCGCATCCTGAATAATAAAGTGTACCTTGGCTCCACGCTTCAAGAGTTCACGTCCCAATCGGAGTATGATGTCGTAAGCATACTCATCTTCGTGCAACTCTTTTCCATTATACTTTCCGATACATCCAGGATCGGGACCACCATGTCCGCACACCAGATAAAAGACTGTACCTTTCAGCGAATTCGAAATAACCGGATACGATGCTTGTGCCTTTCCAAATAAAGGCTCATAGTTTGCTTTCTTCTTTTTCTGAGAAACAGCCGGCAAACACATAAGCCAGCACAGCAATATCAATACGTATCTCATACTCAGTCTTTCAGCAATTCATCGATTTTCTTACACAATGAAGCAAACTCTTCTTCATTGTACAAACGGGTCATCATCACAATCTTACCATCCTTGCCCACCAATACATTACGGGTAATTCCGGCTTTTCGTTCTGCATAAAGAGCAAAAATATCTGCACCCGGATCAAGGCCTAACGGATAAGTCACTCCGGTCTGTTCTGCAAACTTCTTCACTCTCTCCAAAGGCTCGTCGCGGTCGATACCGTAAAGAGCAAAATCTGCATTATCTTTATGTTTCTTCCAGATATCACGTTCGATGAAAGGCATTTCCTTTCTGCAAACTCCACACCAGCTGGCTGTAAACTGAAGCATCACAACCTTTCCTCTCAAATCGGAAAGACGTACCTTCTGTCCGTCGGTAAGTGTCATTTCAAAATCGGGAGCTTCCTCTCCTACTTTTACAATATAACCTACCGCATCCGGAGTCTGCTGCTGTGCATAGCCAGATGTACCAACCAATAAACTTATTATACCAACTACCAATAATACAATCTTTCTCATTTTTATATTCTCCTTTATTTTCTTTGACAAACTTACGGAAAAATGACGGAATATGCCAATATCCATAAAAAAAGCTTCTCCCATTCCTTCATCAGGCTATGGAAGAAGCTTACGAATTAAATATCTAAATCATTCTCTATTCATCAAAAGCAACTTGAACCGTCGAAACAGTGCGTACAAACCTTACACTTAGGCAATCCTATTGCTTCAATCAATGTTTCCAATGTATTAAACTTCAAAGAAGTCAGTCCGAAACGTGCACGGATACGTTCTACCAGTTCCTTATACTCTGGTGAATCGGTGGTTGCATACTGTGCCAGTTTTGCATTCTCATCTCCCTCTATTTCCTTGATAATACGGCGTGTAATCAGTTCCATATCTCCTTTCGAAGAAGTAAATCCGATAAAAGGACAACCATAAATAAGTGGAGGACAAGCAATACGCATGTGTACTTCTTTTGCTCCGTAATCGTACAATACATTTACATTATCGCGAAGCTGTGTACCGCGTACGATAGAATCATCACAGAACAAGACTCTCTTTCCCTGCAACATGGCACGGTTTGGAATCAGTTTCATCTTAGCGACCAAAGAACGCATTGCCTGATTGCTTGGAGTAAAGCTTCGTGGCCATGTAGGAGTGTATTTTGAAATAGCACGGTGATAAGGAATTCCTTTTCCTTCGGCATAACCTAAAGCCATACCTACACCCGAATCAGGAATACCGCATGCACAATCTACTTCCGAATCGTCGGTCTTTCCCATCTTGTAACCACTTGCAAAACGAACCTCTTCTACATTCTTTCCTTCATAGCAGGATACAGGGAATCCGTAATATACCCACAGGAATGAACAAATTTGCATTTTCTCATTGGGCTTGCGCAATTGTTCCAATCCATCGGCACGCATCCGGATAATTTCTCCCGGACCTACAAAGCGTTCAATCTCGTAATCCAAGTTAGGGAAACTGCTTGATTCGCTTGTAGCCGCGTAGGCACCTTCTTTTTTACCTATCACAATAGGAGTACGTCCCCATTTGTCACGCGCCACAATAATACCGTCTTCTGTCAGAATCAGCATTGAACACGAACCTTTTATCTTATTGAATACGTTTTCAATACCATCTACAAAATCTTTTCCCTGTACGATAAGCAAAGCAATCAACTCGGTAGGATTGGTCTTTCCCATGCTCATTTCCGCAAAATGCATATTCGCATCTAGCATTTCCTTCTCAAGCTCAGCAGTATTGTTGATTTTGGCTACTGTAACAATAGCAAATCGTCCTAAATGAGAGTTGATCATGATTGGCTGCGGATCTGTATCACTAATGACACCTATTCCCGACTTTCCTTTAAACTGAGGAAGTTCTGCTTCAAACTTCGTACGAAAATAAGAACTTTCAAGACTGTGTATAGACCGTGTGAATCCTTCGCCTTCGGCATATGTAGCCATACCGGCGCGTTTTGTTCCTAAATGTGAATTATAATCCGTACCGTAGAATAAATCGGTTACGCATTCAGCCTTAGAGACTGTTCCGAAAAAACCACCCATTCCTTTATTGTTTGTTTTATTATTGTTTGATTGAGAGGACAAAATTACGAAAAAAAAGAAAAGTCATAATCATGAACAAACATAAACATGAAAAAAATATCCATCAACTGCAATCCCCAATAAAAAAATGCCGCAATCTTACGATAACGGCATTTTCCATAACTTCTTTCTTATGAATTGATATTTACTTTATTTTATCTCGAATCTTGCTAAGATAGGCACGCATTCCCTCGGTATCTTTATTGCTGATAATATCCAAGAGTTCATTCAATTCAGTACGAATTCCCTCTACCTGGGCAGGTGTACGGGGGTTGAATAGAATTTCCTGCAACAGGTAATCGTCTTCATTCAAGACTCCTTTTGCAATAGCCATATGACGCTTGAATGTGGTACCCGGTGCATCCTGGTGCTTCATTACAGCTGCAAAGACAAAGGTAGAGACAAAAGGTATGGACAATGAATATGCTACTGTTTCATCATGTCCCTCGAAGGTATATTCAAAAATGTTCAGTCCTAAACGCTGATATAAATCTTTGAAGAAAATCTTACCTAAATGGTCTCCTTCCTTGATAATAATCGCATTTTCTGTACTCAGCTTATCCAAGTTGGCAAATGTAGGACCAAACATAGGGTGTGTGGAAACATAACGGAATCCGCTCTGTTCGTAAAACTCCTTCAGTCCTGTCTTTACCGAAGCAATATCACTGATTATACAATCTTTTGGCAACACTGGAAGAACCTGACGAAAAGCTTCTAATGTATATTTGACTGTCGCTGCATTGATAACCAGCTCTGGTCCAAACTCCTGTATTTCGTCTATCGAGGTGAAACGATAACAGTTGTACATAAAACGAAGGCGCTTGGCATCTACATCATATACTGCTACATCATGGTCAAAACTCAACACATCAGTAAAGAAAGATCCCATCTTTCCGGCTCCCAATATCAATATCTTCATCGTCTCTTTTCTTATTTATTAATAATTTCCATCTGCTGACGTACACTTTCTTCATGGATAGCTTCGAACACTTGCTTTACAAAGTCTGCATCCATTCCACACAGAGTTCCTTGTGCTCCACGCTTATCAAGAATTTCATTGTAACGTCCGGTCTGAAGAATGGTCATATTATGCTCTTTCTTGAATGTACCGATTTCACGACATACACGCATACGTTTAGCCAGAATCTCCATCAGTTCATTGTCGCAATCGTCAATCTGATGACGAAGTTCATTCAGATTTTCTGTAGACTGATGTTCCTTACGGATAACCAGCAAGTTCAAAATATAATCCAGAATATCCGGAGTAACCTGTTGTGCTGCATCACTCCACGCTGCATCCGGATTGCAGTGTGCTTCTACAATCAGACCATCGAAGCCCAAATCCATTGCCTGCTGACAAAGCGGAGCAATCAGTTCACGCTTGCCTCCAATGTGGCTCGGGTCGCACAAAATAGGCAAGTTAGGAATACGACGGCGCAATTCGATAGGAATATGCCATTGAGGGAGATTGCGGTAAATCTTCTTGTCGTAAGAAGAAAAACCTCTATGGATTACTCCCAATCTCTTCAATCCGGCATTATTGATACGTTCCAAAGCTCCAATCCAAAGTTCCAGATCGGGATTGACCGGATTCTTTACGTATACAGGAACATCTACTCCTTTTAAGGCATCTGCAATCTCCTGTACAGCAAACGGATTGGCAGTTGTACGGGCACCAATCCACAAAATATCGATACCGGCTTTCAGGCACTCATATACGTGTTTGGCTGTAGCCACTTCTGTTGCTACGTACATACCTGTTTCCTGTTTGACACGTTTCAACCATGCCAGACCATCCACTCCGATCCCTTCAAAGCCTCCTGGTTTTGTACGCGGTTTCCAAATACCGGCACGGAAAATCTTCACACCTTTATTAGCCAAAAGTGTGGCAGTTGACATTACTTGTTCTTCTGTTTCGGCACTACAAGGGCCTGCTATCACCATGGGGCGTTCTTTTGAAACACCTTCCAGTTCGATGGGTTGTAAATTCAGTTCCATATCTTTATCTTTTTTGTTGTTCGTTTTTATTTATCTGACTTTTTATAAGACAGATTTGATTCTCTCTAAAGCTTCTGCCAGTTTTTCTTCTTTGGCACAAAGCGAAATACGAATGTAGCGTTTGCCATTGCTTCCGAAGATAAATCCCGGAGTAATGAATACCCGTGCCTCATGCAAGACTTTCTCGGTCAGTTCCTCTACATCACCATAAGTATCGGGAATACGTCCCCAAAGGAACATGCCCACTTGGTTCTCATCAAAGGTACATCCCAAGACACGCATGATTTCTTCTGCAAGTTTCCGGCGTCGGCTATATACCTGAATATTGGCTTCTTCATGCCATTCGGTACTGTTATGATAAGCCTGTGCTGCAGCCAATTGCAAAGGTCGGAACGTACCCGAATCGATATTACTCTTAATCTTCAGAATCCACTGTACAAAAGTAGCATTGGTAGCCAGCATACCGACACGCCATCCCGGCATATTGTGACTCTTACTCATCGAGTTGAACTCAATACAGCATTCCTTTGCTCCCGGCACATTCAAGATACTGATTGGCTTCCGGTTAAGAATAAAGCTGTAAGGGTTGTCGTTCACTATGACAATATTATGACGGCGTGCAAAGTCTACCAGTTTTTCATACAGTTCCATTGTAGCATTTGCTCCTGTCGGCATATTGGGATAGTTGGTCCACATAATCTTTACACGACTCAAATCCATTTTCTCCAACTCGTCAAAGTCCGGCTGCCAGTTGTTGTCTTCTCTTAAGTTATAGTTGACAATCTCACTACCCAATATTTTATTCAATGATGTATAGGTAGGATAGCCAGGATTAGGAACCAACACTTGATCTCCCGGATTCACCAAGGCCAGCGTCACATGCAAAATACCTTCTTTAGAGCCGATAAGAGGCTGGATTTCCGTAGCAGGATCTAAATCAACGTTATACCAGCGCTTGTACCAGTCGGCCATAGCCTGACGTAACTCAGGAATACCCACCGTAGGCTGATAACCATGAGCATCCGGTTTCTGGGCATTTTCACACAAGACACGTACCGTTTCTTCTGAAGGTGGCATATCGGGACTTCCGATACCCAGACTGATTACATTCTTCCCTTCCGCATTCATACGCGCTACTTCTTTCAACTTACGGCTGAAGTAGTATTCGCTTACATTAGCCAGTCTGTCGGCAGGCTGTATATTATAGTGTAGATTCTCCTTCTGCATATTCTCCTAATATTTTAAGTGCTTTGGTAAGCGGCATTACCGCATCAATAGCTTGTTTGTATCTCAGATAATCGTTAAACATCACATCCACATAAAACAGATACTCCCATTCACGACCGATAATAGGCAACGACTGTATCTTGGTCAGATTGATCTTATAAAATGAAAAGATAGACAAAACCTGTGAAAGGCTTCCTTCTGTATGCGGAAGTGAAAATACGATGTTGGCTTTGTTTACTTTCGAGCGGTCTTTCAGTTCGTCTGCCATCCAAGTATCGGCAATAACCAGGAAGCGGGTAAAATTATGTTTGTTTGTTTCAATGCCTTCCTGCAAGATTTTCATTCCATACAATTCGGCCGCATACTTGGAACAGATAGCAGCATGGCCTTTCAACTGATGCTTACTGATGTTTTCGGCACTACCAGCAGTATCTTCTGTTTCTACTACCTTCAGTTTCGGGTGATGCTGCAAGAACTCACGGCACTGGGCCAATGCTACCGGATGAGAATTCACTTCAGTCAAATCGTCCCAATCCAGATCGGGCAAACACATGATACTATGACTGATACGCAGTTTGTGTTCTCCAATGATGGTTGCTCCACTTTCTCTCAATAGTTCATAATTGTGAAGCAAACTTCCTGCAATCGTATTTTCAATGGCCACAAGTCCTATCACCTTACTGTCTTTACGCATCTGTTCAAAGACCTCTTCAAACGTATTGCAACATATCAGTTCAATTTCTTCATCTTTAAAATATTTATGAGCTGCAATATCATGATACGAGCCTGGAACCCCTTGTATAGCTATCTTTTTCATATAATCATATCTATAAAAAAAAATCCCGACTTCTTTACGAAGCGGGATTCGTTATATTTTCATTTATCATTTATCTTACTGTACACATGCGAACTCCCGCTTCTACCTTATTGCTAAAGTAAAAGTAATAAAAAAAGAAAAAGAAGTATGTCGCAAATGTTTTCATAAATCTTGCATTATTGTCTTTACGCTTGCAAATGTAATGTTTTTCTAGAAAAAACAAACATAATATTAAAAAAACTATTCTTTTTTATTCATTTAATTGAAAACAGACTGGAAAAGATCTTTCAAAACTGATACCAGAAACAAAAGAAAGATTGTATTTTTGTAAGGGAACAACAAACAAATACTTACCCTTTATAAAACCGATTTACTAACTTTAAATAATACATTATGAATTATTCCTTCGACCAAATCATAAACCGGCAGGGTACTGCTTCAGTAAAAACAGATGAAGTAAAAGAAATCTGGGGACGCGAAGACCTTATCCCATTATGGGTAGCCGATATGGACTTTGCTACTCCTCCTTTTGTACTTGATGCCATACGAAAACGCTGCGAACATCCCATACTGGGCTATACCTGTAAGCCGGACAGCTATTATCAGGCTATTATTGGCTGGATGAAAATGAGATACCACATGGAGGTACGTAAAGAACAGCTGAACTATGTACCCGGTATCGTACCCGGACTGGGAATGGCCATCAATGCTCTGACTCAGCCTGGAGACAAGATTATGATTATGCCTCCTGTATATCCTCCATTCTTCTGGCTGGTTACACGCAATAACCGCCAGTTGGTAGAATGTCCGCTTCGTCTGGAAGATGGACATTACCGGATGGATTTAGACCTGTTCCGCCGGTCTATAAAAGGAATCCGCGCCTTAATTTTATGTAATCCTCATAACCCGGGTGGTATAGTATGGACAAGAGAAGAATTGGAAACCATAGCTGAAGTCTGTGCAGACGACAATGTGATTGTATTGTCCGATGAAATCCATGCCGACCTGACCTTACCTCCCCGTCAGCATCTTCCTTTCCCTATGGTTTCAGAAAAAGCCCGTAACAATTCCGTGACTTTCATGTCGCCCAGCAAAGCTTTCAACATGCCAGGAGTATCGGCCTCACACACCGTTATTTTCAATGAAGGATTAAGAGCCCGATTTGAAGCTTATCTGGAATCCTGCGAACTGAATGGTGGACACGTATTTGCCTTTCCTGCTGTGGAAGCTGCCTATTCAAATGGAACAGAATGGCTGGAGCAGCTATTAAGCTATATACAGGGAAACATTGATTATGTAACTGATTATATTCACACCCACATGCCCAAAATCAAGGTGATAGTTCCGATGGCTTCTTATCTTGTATGGCTGGATTGCCGCGACTTGAAACTCAGTCAGGAAGCACTCAACGATTGGTTTGTTTCAAAAGCTCATTTGGCTTTAAATGACGGAAAGACATTTGGTAAAGAAGGGATTGGCTTTATGCGCATGAACATCGGTTCTCCTCGTTCTATTCTTGAACAAGCCATGAAACAACTTCATTCAGCTTATCAGCAATTGCCGGAATAGAATATAAACAACGTGAATTCTGAGAATTTACTTGCAAAAGTCTTAGAATTCACGTTATTTACAAAATGTCAATTCAGATGCCTTTATACGGCGTTATTTGACCACCGATACAGAAGTCGTGGAAAATTCGGCTGTTTTTCGACCCTTATAAAAATACAGAAAGACAGATATTCCTGCCTTTATCCGTCCAAATAACATAAACAGAAATATACTATATATTCCGGTATCGAAGAATCAAGAAATAAGCAGCCTTTTATCACTTAAAAAAATGAAGAAAATCTGCTTCGAAAAAGCGTCAGAAATCCCCCGAAAACAGGTAAAAACAAGCAAAAAGGAGCATCAGCCAACGCGACTAATCGCGTAAGACAACGATTCTAGTACCGTAAGCCCTCGTTTCAAGTATTGTTACCGCCTGATACAGGTCGTATTTTCCTCTGGGAAAGGTTCCATAAACCTGCCCTATAACATGTTTTAAGGAGATTTTCTAGCCCTAAAAAGGGATTTTTACCACTGTGAGCGAACTTTTTATCCCAAATACGGGTTATCGTAAAACAGCATTTTCCCATTTTTTAATGCAAAACATTCAATATTCCTATCAATATGACAAAAGCCTTGAACCGTTTTCATTATCTTTCCGGTTCAAGGCTTTTTCTTTCTGTGGTAATGTGTTCCGAAGTCTTTCTTATTTCCAGTCGTCTATAACCACTTTATCTTGTGTCCAGCTTTCTACCACCATCTGTATTCTCTCTTTGGGCAACTCGGAACAGAAATCAAAACAGATACAACGTTTGTCTCCCGGCATCAGTGTGACATAATTATCTGAATAATGTACCGGAAGAATCCGCTCGCCAGTTTCCTTATCGAAAAGTTTAATACGATTGAAGAAACTGATACGACTGTCACCTGTAAAGTAAATCTTTCCCTTATACGTGTTTTCATTCTTTACCAGCGAAACCTGTATATCCGGACGAGAAACAGGCAATTCTGCCAATGTACGATAATCTTTGGGAGTTGTAGTCAGCCAATAAATATTATCCGTCAGTTGTTTTCCTTCTGCATCCAGCAAGGTCAGTTTCAAGAAATACACACCTTTAATCGCTTCCGGCTGTGGAACTTCAAACAAATCATTTAACCCATTGGCCGACGCATCACATGTTTTCTCCTCCTTCCAACATTCCTTTCCATCGCGTGTAAACAACTGCGCTTTTACAACCAATCCTTTCTTCTCTTCAACCGTCGTATTCAGTAAAGTCACTTTTTTTGTAATCAGATTATAAAACGGATGAATCGGTTCGCATCCTTTACGAGTTCCATAAAGAGAAGCATTGACATCGAGAAACCAATCGTACATCTGACCGCGCAATGCAGTCCATGGATTTTGAGTTTTCCAAATCAGTACCCCGGTATACCAGTCCCACATGTGCGAAGCCCATCCTTCCATAAAGCTGCGGTATTGGTCATAATTGACTACCTGCGCATATTTACAATAATCTTCAATGGTATGCAGCTCTCCATAACGTTCCAGATGATCTCCATAGCCTAAATCCTTGTGATACCGCCAATTCAGATTACGTGTTCTTCCGTTTCTGGGAAATTCCTTTAAATCTTTCTCCGGCATGAAAGCACGGAAGCTTTCGACTTCGGGCGAACCTACCGAACCAACTTCCGGATTGAAAGGATGAGAACGGAAAGTAAAGAACCATTCCGGTTCCTGAATGCCATAAGGACCGTCTCCATTATCACCCAGTAAATTGCGGGTAAAAGTAGAATCGGTAGAATAACGGGCAAACAGACGATTCGGATCCAAACGAGGAAGAATATCTTCCTGCAAAGCCTGATCTATATCCTTAGCCAAAGGCCACTCGTTCGCTCCACACCAGAAACAAAGGCTCGGATGATTACGAATCATTTTAATCTGGTCTTCTGCCGAAGCCAAAAACAACGCATGATTATCCGGATATTCCCAGCGATGCTCTCTGGAGTCAAGTTTCGTAAGGTCTTCCCATGCTCCATTACAGTCTCCACTTCCCCACAAATCCTGGAATACCAGAATACCATAACGGTCGCAAGCCTCATAAAATTCAGGACGCTCCAGTAAGGCACCTCCCCACACACGTATCATACGCAGATTCATTTCAGCATGAAAACGCACGTCGTGCTCATATCGTTCAGGAGACAGACGAAGCAGCCAGTCGGAATCGATGTAATTGCCACCGGTCATAAATACAGGCTGACCGTTTACATAAAATTCACGGCCTCCGTTATGAGGATTTTTGCGTGTAGTTATTTCCCGAATACCAAAACGTACATTCTCAATATCCGTTTCTTCCCCAGCCATTACAAACGAAAAAGAAATCTGATGCAAAGGCTGGGGTCCTATTCCATTCGGCCACCACAAAGACGGATTCTTCAAAGTCTGTCTGTCAAGTTCGACTGTTTTGGTTTCATAAGGCTGCAAGCTCACCGGCTCTTCCAGCTTTCGTCCTTCGTACACCATCCTCAATATCCCTTTCTTAGGTTGAGCCGATACATTCTTCACCTCCACAGATGTTTCCAAATAAGCCGGAGCCTGTTTGGTATCACTCGGACGGCGTACTCCCGGTACTTTCGTTACCACATACGAATGATCTACACAAACATCTCCTGTCGTGGTAATAGAAACTTCATCCCAGATTCCGGTATTACGGTCGCGTACGGGCTGAATCCAATCCCATCCGGGAGTATATTGCATCGTACAGTTTCGGGCTATCTGTCCGTCACCTCCCTGTCCTCCATTAGGAACTCCTACAGGGTCGGGAGGAAAGACCAATACTCCCAATACATTCACAGAATCCTTTTTCAAATAAGAAGTAATATCGTAAGTCTGGCGTAAGAACATTCCTTCATGAGTCGTAGTATTGACACGCTTTCCGTTCAGATAAATTTCAGCCTTATAATTGATGCCTCTGAAATTCAGCCATACATGTGTTCCTGAATCAACTGAAGAAACAGTAAAAGGACGGACAAACCAATAAGTATAGAAATCCCGCCCCACGGCAGAGATATCCGGTATCTTCTCATTATTCAATCCAAACTCGGGAGCAGGAAACAACTTGTTCTCCAGCAAGGTAGTCAGCACCGTTCCCGGTACTTTCGCCTGCAACCATCCTGATGAATCAAAACATCCTGAAGTAAGTCTGTTTCCATCTTCTCCAATTTCTGCTGCCCTACGGGCAAACCAACCCTCATGTAATAAAGTTTTGCTTCCAGCTTCTGGTAACACAACCTGTACCCCATTCTGTGCAAAACCCAATAAAGGCAGACAAACTGCCATTACCAATAATCGTACCTGTGTTTTCATGTAATAAAGATTCGTAAAGTGAAAGCAAAGGTACATTTTTATCGTAAAAAACCAAATTATCGGCAGTTGTCATTCCTTATAAAGACAGAGTCTATCTAATGGAAAGAGCCTCTGTAAAAACATAAAAAACTTCCTGACGAATCATTCGACAGGAAGTCTATAACTGTTTCCATTACTGTTTCAATAAATAATTCTTGAAAGCAGAAAACTCTTTCGACATCGGTACACTCTGTTTTTCACCTCTCATAAAGGCCTGAAGTTTTTCAGGAATCTTTACCTCATGTCCGATGATACCCTCTACTGTTTGAAGGAACTTAGCCGGATGGGCCGTTTCAAGGAAGACACCATATTCATCGTCTTTCAATTCCTGTGCCAAAGCCTTGTAGCCACACGCTCCATGCGGATCGAGCAGATAACCGGTTTCTTCGTATACCTGCTGTACAGTATCACGTATCTGCTCATCGGTATACGTTTCACCACTGATTTCTGAAGCAATTGCGTCATGACTTCCTTCATACAAATCGAGAATACGGGCAAAGTTACTGGGATCTCCCACATCCATTGCATTAGCAATAGTCGATACCGACGGACGAGGGCGATATTCTCCTGTCTTCAGATACTGATAGAAGATATCATTCCGGTTATTAGCTGCAATAAAACGTTTCACCGGCAATCCCATCCGTTTTCCGAAGAGTCCGGCAGTAATATTACCGAAGTTACCGCTGGGCACACAAATCACCAGATTGTCGGCCTTGCCTATTTTCTTCATCTGCGCATAAGCATAGAAATAATAAAAAGCCTGAGGAAGGAAACGTGCCACATTAATGGAATTGGCAGAAGTCAGCTGCATGTGTTCATTCAATTCTTTATCCATAAAAGCATTCTTCACCAATGCCTGGCAATCGTCGAATGTACCGTCTACCTCAATAGCGGTAATATTCTGCCCCAATGTAGTAAACTGCTTTTCCTGTATCTCGCTGACCTTACCTTTCGGATACAGTACATACACATGAATGCCTTCCACTCCCAGAAAGCCATTGGCTACGGCACTACCTGTATCACCGGAAGTAGCAACCAGCACGTTCACTTGGTTTTTACCTTCTTTCCGGATAAAATACCCCAGCAAGCGAGCCATAAAACGTCCGCCCACATCCTTAAAGGCCAATGTAGGACCATGAAAGAGTTCCAAAGCATATACATTGTCTTTTACCTGAACAACAGGGGCATCGAAACTCAATGTATCGTATACAATCTGTTTCAGAGTTTCCGCCGGTACATCTTCGCCAAAGAACGCATCAGCTACCCGACAGGCAATCTCCTGAAAAGACATTTTTTCTATTTCCTCAAAAAAGGAAGAAGGCAACGGCTTTATCACCTCCGGCATATACAAGCCTTTATCGGCAGCAAGACCCTTTACTACCGCTTCTTCCAGTGTGGCCCAAGGAGCCTTTTTATTGGTACTATAGTATTTCATAAGGTCAGTATTTCATAAATTCATTCATAAACTCATCTCTCTCAAGTGTGCCATACGCCCCCTGTTTGCAGGAAACTTCATCGTATGTCTGCACCTCATCGGGTTCTATACCCGGATAGTAAATAAGGAAAGGAATCGGTTCGGCTGTATGAGTACGCAACTCACAAGGAGTAGGATGATCGGGCAACACAGCAATCGCTACCGGTTCGTCCCATTCCTTCACAGCTTCGTATACAGGTTTTACAATACGGCTATCCAGATTTTCTATCGTCTGCAATTTCAAGGCTACATTTCCCTCATGACCGGCCTCATCACTTGCTTCGACATGCAAATACACAAAATCGTCTGTCCGCAAAGCTTCGATAGCCGCATGTGCCTTTCCTTCGTAATTCGTATCATAGAGCCCTGTTGCTCCTTCTACATCAATACAGCGTAAACCTGCATAACGGCCAATTCCGCGAATCAAGTCGACAGCTGTAATGACACTTCCCTTCTTTATCTCCGGATATTTCTGTGACAAAGGCTCCATTTGCGGACGGAAGCCCGGACTCCATGCCCAAATACTGTTTGCCGGATCTTTTCCTTCTGCCATTCGCTTCAGGTTCAGCGGATGAGAAGCCAGCAGTTCCTGCGAACGAAGTGTCAGCTCGTTCAGCAAACGCGCGGTTTCTTCTGCCTCAGCACAAGCCGGACGCACCATATTCGGACGAAAAGGCTGCAACGGAATATCGTGAGGAGGTACACAAACCAATCTTTTATCTCCACCTTTTATTACCAGCAGATGACGATACTGTACTCCGGTATAAAAATGAATACGGTCCGTGCCCAAATGTTCCTGCAAATAACGAATCAGCACATCAGCCTCTTCCGTGGTAATATGTCCGGCCGAATGGTTTTTCAAGGTTTCCCCTTCCACACATACTATATTACAGCGCAAGGCCAAATCCCCCGGACAAAGTTCAACCCCTATACTTGCAGCCTCAAGCACCCCGCGCCCTTCGTATACCTTAGGTAAATCGTACCCCAATACCGACATATTGGCAACTTCGCTCCCCGGATGAAATCCATCAGCTACTGTTTTCAACATACCGCAACGCCCCATTGCGGCCAGTTTATCCATATACGGTGTCTGTGCATACTGCAACAAAGTCTGGTTTCCCAATGAAGGTACGGCCCAATCGGCCATGCCATCGCCTAATATAATAATGTGTTTCATCGTTCTAAATATTTGCAATGCTCATAATATCGGCAAACACACCGGCTGCAGTTACGCTGGCACCGGCTCCGTATCCCTGAATGAGCATAGGGTATTCATTGTATCGCTCGGTAGTGAGCAAAATAATATTGTTGCTGCCTTCCAGATTATAGAATGGATGGCGACTGTCTACTTCCTGTAAGGAAACTACACCTTTTCCATTGTCCAGGCTTGCCACAAAGCGCCAGCGTTTTCCCTCAGCTTCCAGTTTCTTACGACGGGCTTCAAAATCGGCATCCAACGTTTTGACATTCTTCCAGAAATCGTCCAACGAGCCTTCGAAGCAAAAATTCGGAATAAAGAGATGTTTCTCCACATCCTCCTGGCTCAGTTTATATCCGGCCTCACGAGCCAAGATAACCAGCTTACGGATGACATCCTTTCCACTCAGGTCGATACGCGGATCGGGTTCCGAATAGCCTTCTTCTTTCGCTTTACGGATTGTTTCACTCAGAGGTACTTCCTCGCTGATGGTATTGAAAATATAATTCAGCGTACCACTTACCACCGCTTCAATCTTAAGAATCTTATCGCCACTGTTGATAAGGTCGTTGATGGTATTGATAATCGGAAGTCCTGCACCCACATTGGTTTCGAAAAGGAATTTCACACCACGCTGGCGAGCAATAGACTTCAGTTCTGCATAGACATCGTATTCCGAAGAAGCGGCTATCTTATTGGCTGCTACAACCGAAATATTATGGCTTAGAAAATCTTTATACAGTCCGGCAATGGAAGCATTGGCAGTACAATCCACAAATACAGAGTTGAATATATTCATGCCAATAATCTCGTCGTGCAAAACCTGAGGCGAAGAAGGAACACCTTTCTCCTCCAGTTCCTTACGATAGTTATTCAAGTCTATTCCACGGCGGGTAAAGTATGCATAATGTCCGTTGGCAATACCTACCACTTTCAAGTTCAATCCCCGCTCCTGCTTCAATTTCTCCTGCTGACTGTTGATTTGCTCAATCAAGCTATGTCCTACCGTACCGATTCCGCAAATGAACAGATTCAGAACCTGATATTCGGAGAGGAAGAAAGAATCGTGAATCACGTTCAGAGTCTTACGCAAAGAATCACCTTCTACTACAAAAGAGATGTTTGTTTCCGATGCTCCCTGTGCACAGGCAATGACATTGATACCGTTTCGTCCGAGCGTACCAAACAGTTTACCTGCAATTCCCGGAGTATGTTTCATGTTCTCTCCTACAATAGCCACTGTAGCCAGTCCGCTTTCTGCCATCATCGGCGAGATTTCTCCCATTTCAATTTCTTTGGCAAACTCTTCATTCAGCACTTTACATGCCAAAGCCGAATCTTCTGTACGTACCCCGATAGAGGTTGAGTTTTCCGAAGAAGCCTGTGATACCAGGAACACACTGATACCATTTTCTGCCAAGGTCTTGAAAATACGGTGGTTGACTCCAATCACACCCACCATACCCAATCCGGTCATGGTAATAAGGCAGGTATCATTAATAGAAGAAATACCTTTGATAGGTTTTGAAAAATGATCGGCCTGCTGCTTGACAATAGTACCAGGAGCATCCGGATTGAATGTATTCTTTATCAGAATAGGAATGTTTTTATGGCATACCGGATAAATGGTCGGCGGATAAACCACCTTGGCTCCGAAGTTACACAACTCCATTGCTTCCACATAACTCAGTTCGGTAATAGGATATGCAGTACTGATGACACGGGGGTCGGCAGTCATAAAACCATCCACATCGGTCCATATCTCCAGAATATCCGCATTCAGAGCCGCAGCCAGAATAGAAGCTGTATAATCCGAACCTCCACGTCCCAAATTGGTCACTTCTCCGGTATCCTTATCTGTAGAAATAAAACCGGGTACCAGTGCTACCTGAGGAACTTCCTTGAAAGTCTCTCTTACCAGACGATTCGTCAGTTCCGAGTCGAGTATATGTTTGTTATGCTTCTTTTCGGTTTTGATAAAAGTACGTGAATCGAACCAGTGGGCTCCTTCTATCAGTGTAGCTACAATGATAGACGAAAGACGTTCTCCATAGCTTACTATTGTAGCAGAGGTTTTGGGAGAAAGGTCATGAATCAGGAAAATACCCTGAAAGATATTTTTCAATTCGCTCAACAGCTCGTTGACCTGATCCAATAAAACTTCACGTGCTTTCCCGGCAGGAATGACTGTATATACCATTTCGATATGGCGGTTGACAATCTCCTTCATTTCCTTCTCATACGCCGAATCACCGGCTGCAGCCATTTTCGATGTATGAATCAGTTTATCTGTAATTCCTCCTAATGCCGATACGACTACTATAACCTTATCGTCTACCGATTCGACTATTTTTTTTACACTCAACATACTGTTGACCGATCCAACAGATGTTCCGCCGAATTTCAATACTTTCATGCTCTTATATTTTTAGCCTGTTTTCCCCGATATACATGCAGGAAAATAAAGTTCAAAAAAGAAAAAAAAATGAATGATAAAAAAGAATATGCTTGCGCACGCAAGCGTGTATCACGTAGAAACACCATATATACTATCTTCCCCCCAGAGGGGTCATCCCAAAGGTCGATGTAGTGGTCATCATCCACCCCATCCCGGTCTGTGTCATGTTACGATAGTAGATATTCACTTATTGATTTTTTAGTCTGTGGCAAATATAAGAACATTTTTCTACAAACAAACAGATTTTACTGTTTTTTTGCCACATTTACATCAACTACGCCATCTAATAGATTAAAAAGTATCGAATAATAACATCTTTAGTTCTATAAAGAAAGTCTGTTTCATACAGCAACTCTTCTATATTCGACGACGTCGGATACAAAGCCGACGACGACAAATCACCGTTCAACGACACCGTTTGCGCAGCCAACGACGGCAATTATATACCGACAATACAAACAGATACAATCCATCCACATCATACAACATTTGTTCCCTGACTTTTCTTCTACCTGCAAAAAAAATGGCTGTACAACGGGGAAAAAATCCTCGAAGTACAGCCTGTCAATTTAACCTATACTATAAAAAAAAATCTTTATTTGCGATACGCAGCCAATTCCTCGGCATTAAACTTGCGAATAAAGTTGAAGTGTTTCTCAACTTCAGATTCTGCATAGTTTACGTATACATTGAGTGATTGTGCAAACAGCTCCGGAGCTTTGGTAGCATCCTGCAGCAACAAATGGCTCATTACACATACTGCTGCCATTTCGTACAGACGACGTGCCACGAAATCGAGCAATTCCTGATTCTGTGCCTCTTTTACCGCATTGGTACATGCTTCCAGTTTACGGGTCATGTCTTTGATACGGTTCATGTATCCTTCAAATTCAGGAGCGCATGGAATCAATTCGTATTCGTGCAAAGTAGCGGCATACGAACCGTTAGTCACATAACGGATAGCAGCCACAGTCTGCAACTGAGTAGTACCTTCGTAAATGCTGGTGATACGTGCATCACGATAAATACGCTGACAAGCATATTCCATCATGAAACCTGAACCACCGTGTACCTGGATACAGTCGTATGCATTCTGGTTGGCATATTCAGAGTTCATACCTTTGGCAAGCGGAGTAAAACTGTCTGCCAGTTTCGCATAGCGTTTCTGTTCCTGACGTTCTTCCGGAGTAAGTTTACGTTCACGGGCAATATCGTCCAAAGCCTTGTAAATATCTACATAGCGTGAAGTCTGATACAGCAAAGCACGTCCGGCATCCAGTTTAGCCTTGATAGTAGCCAGCATATCGTATACTGCCGGGAATTCGATGATAGCCTTGCCGAACTGTTTACGGTCTTTAGCGTATGCCAAAGCTTCGTTGTAAGCAGCCTGGCTCAAACCTACCGACTGTGCAGCAATACCCAGACGGGCACCGTTCATCAAAGCCATTACATATTTAATCAAGCCCAACTTACGTTCGCCGCAAAGTTCAGCTTTCGCATTTTTGTATACCAACTCACAAGTAGGAGAACCGTGAATACCCAACTTGTTTTCGATGCGGCGTACATCTACACCACCGTCGTTCTTGTCATAGATAAACATAGACAGACCACGACCGTCGTGAGTTCCTTCTTCCGAACGAGCCAATACCAGGTGCAAATGTGCATCACCGTTTGTGATGAAGCGTTTTACACCATTCAGACGCCAGCAGTTGTTAGCCTCATCGTAAGTAGCTTTCAGCATTACACTCTGAAGGTCCGAACCTGCATCCGGTTCAGTCAAGTCCATAGACATGGTTTCACCTGCACAGATACGAGGGATGAAACGGCTGTGCTGGTCTTCGTTACCAAACTCGTACAATGTTTCGATACAGTCTTGCAGCGACCAGATATTACCAAAGCCGGCATCTGCCTGAGCCACAATTTCCGCACACATGGTATACGGAGTGATAGGGAAGTTCAATCCACCGAAACGGCGTGGCATAGTCATACCGTTCAGACCGGCTTTCACCATGGCATCGAGGTTTGCTTTAGTTCCCGAAGCATATTCCACGCGACCGTTTGCACAGTGTGGTCCTTCTTCGTCTACTCCTTCTGCATTGGCAGCAATTACTTCACCGGTAATTTCTCCGGTAATTTCCAATACTTTATCGTAAGAGTCGATTGCATCGGCATAGTCCTGCGGTGCATAGTCGTACTCGTCTTTATCTCTATAACTGCGTTCTTTCAGTTCGCAGATACGCTCCATCAACGGGTTGTTCAGATGGAAGCGTAATTCCGGATGTTCTGTATAAAAGTTAGCCATTACTTACTATTCTTTTTATAATACTTGATTAATTTCGGAACCACTTCCTCTACTGTTCCGTTGATTACATAATCTGCAATTGAATTGATCGGTGCGTTCGGATCATTGTTTACAGAAATAATGATACCTGCATCCTGCATACCGGCAATGTGCTGAATCTGACCAGAGATACCGCAAGCGATATACAGTTTAGGATGAACAGTCACACCAGTCTGACCAATCTGACGGTCGTGGTCGCAGAAACCGGCATCTACAGCAGCACGGCTGGCACCCACTTCTGCATGAAGTTCTTTAGCCAATTCGAACAACATATCGAAGCCTTCTTTGCTACCCATACCATATCCACCGGCAATGACAATAGGAGCTGCCTTCAGATTATGTTTGGCCTTTTCTACATGACGGTCGATTACTTTTACCACGTAGTCTGTTTCCGGAACATACTTCGCTACATCATGACGGATTACTTCGCCCTGATAGTTTTCATCGACAATTTCTTTTTTCATCACTCCTTCGCGTACGGTAGCCATCTGAGGACGATGTTCGGGGTTGATAATGGTAGCTACAATGTTACCACCGAATGCCGGACGAATCTGATATAACAGATTTTCGTAAGTAACTCCATTCTTCTTGTCTTCATGGTTTCCGATTTCCAACTGAGTACAGTCGGCAGTAAGACCACTGGTCAGTGCAGAAGATACACGCGGACCCAGGTCACGACCGATAACGGTAGCACCCATCAGACAGATCTGAGGTTGTTCTTCCTTAAACAGGTTGACAAGAATAGAAGTGTGAGGGAGTGAAGTATAAGGGAACAAGCCCGGAGCATCGAATACATGTACACGGTCTACTCCGTAAGGCAATACTTGTTTTTCTACATCTGTAAGATCGCTGCCGGCACAGATTGTTTCCAGCTGGCATCCCAACTGATTGGCCAACTTACGACCTTTGGTTAAAAGTTCGAGACTGACATCGGCAACATGTTTGCCTTCCATCTCACAATATACAAATACGTTATTCATAGTCTTTATCCGATAGTATGGTTAGCCAACAGTTCAACAATCAAATTCTCTACATCTGCATCACTTCCTGTCAGTGTCTTACTTTCCTTAGCCTGGAAGATAATATTTTCAATCTTCTTTACCTTAGTAGGTGAACCTGACAATCCGCATTGTTTAGTGTCTCCGTTTACATCGGCTACACTCCATTCTACAATATTCAGATAAGGACGAGTTTCATACAAAGAAGCATACGGAAGTTCTACGCCTTCTTTTGCCAATGCAGCCTTTTCCTGTCCGCCCAGTGCACGTTTGTACTTCTGCACCAGTTTTGCATTACGCGGACGGCATAGAGCAGCACTTCCGTTTACTGTCAGCACAATAGGCAATGGAGCCTCTACAGTTTCCACACCTCCGTCGATATGACGTTTTACACGGATGCGTCCGTCTTTTACCTCCTGAATTTCTTCTACGTATGTTACCTGAGGCAATCCCAGTTTTTCTGCTACCTGAGGACCTACCTGTGCAGTATCTCCATCGATAGCCTGACGACCACCTACAATAATGTCATATTCACCTATTTTACGAATAGCAGTAGCCAACGCATACGATGTAGCAAGTGTATCAGCTCCGGCAAAAGCACGGTCTGTCAGCAAATAGCCGTTGTCGGCACCTCTATATAAACCTTCACGAATAACTTCTGCGGCACGGCCCGGTCCCATAGTCAAGATAGTCACGGTAGAGCCAGGATGTGTGTCTTTCAGTCTGAGTGCCTGTTCCAAGGCGTTCAAGTCTTCCGGATTGAAGATAGCCGGAAGAGCCGCACGGTTCACCGTTCCGTCGGCATTCATGGCATCTTTCCCTACATTGCGAGTGTCAGGTACTTGTTTTGCCAATACTACAATTTTCAAGCCCATTCGATTAATATTTTAGTATTAGTAATTAATTGGCGGCAAATTTAATGAAACCATTCATTCTGCAAAAAGATATGGAAGGAAAATGCACAAAGTTTGTTAAATTGAGCATCACAGGGCAAAATATCAACAGAAATATAAAAAACAATGCTATCCTAAATTTTGAAAAGCTTGTATATTTGCTATCCGTATATCAATATAAAATATCATGCATACTATTTCAGAAGATATCAGTCAGCAACTGTGCAATTGGGGCATCCAGCCTGCACAATCCAACTGGACAACCAAGATTATATTTATCGTAGGTATTTTACTTCTTTCGTATCTCATCAGCATGGGCTTCCGGCATTTAATTGTTCCCATCATACAAAAAGTAACTGCCAAAACCAAAGCTACCTGGGACGACTATCTGTTTAATGACAGAATGATGCACAGCTTTTGTTTACTCATTCCTCCACTTGTATGGTATCTGTTGCTGCCATTTGCCTTCAACGATTCTCCCCACATATTAAATCTGTTATTAAAGGCCTGTCTGATTTATATTGTAGTCATGACGGTAAAACTCATAGGCAGTTTTCTCGACTCTCTTTATGAAATATCCAGCGAACATGAACGGTTAAAAAATCGTCCGCTGAAAGGTATTTACCAGATGATTCAACTGATAGTCATAGGAGTAGGTCTAATTCTTATCATCAGCATTCTGATTGATAAAAATGCAACCAGCATTTTGGCTGGATTGGGAGCTTCGGCAGCCATTTTAATGTTAATCTTCAAAGACAGTATATTGGGACTGGTGGCAGGAGTCCAGTTATCTGCCAATGATATGTTACGGCCGGGCGACTGGATTACCATGCCTAAATATGGTGCCGACGGTGATGTACTGGAAGTATCTCTTACTACCGTAAAAGTACGAAACTTCGACAAGACAATTACCACCATTCCTCCCTATGCTTTGGTGAGTGATTCTTTCCAAAACTGGAGGGGAATGCGCGAAACAGGAGGCAGACGTATCAAACGCTCTGTTTTCATCGATCTGAATACAGTTCATTTCTGCACTCCCGAAGAAAGAAGTTATTTTAAATCGAAAGGGTGGATAGAAAAAGATGAGAACAACCAAATTGTGAATTTACAGGTATTCAGAGACTATCTGCAAAATTACCTGAAAGCTCACCCGCGAACGCATAAAGAACTCATGATTATGGTACGACAGATGCAACCCACTTCGGAAGGACTTCCTCTGGAAGTTTATTGTTTCTCTAATACTTCCGACTGGAAGCAATACGAAGAAATACAGGGAGAGATTTTCGATCATCTGCTGGCCATGATTCCGGAATTTGGACTACGTGTTTATCAGCGTCCTTCGGGCAGAGACATCAACAGATAGCCCAACTATAAACAAGAAAGGAGGTAAAACCCGATTATATGAGTGGTTTTACCTCCTTTCCTTTCTTACACAAGCCGTTTATTGAAACAAAGAACCGTCAAACTTTACATTGAGATAAACATCATTCGGTTCATTATCTATTTCTACCCGATAAAAATCGGTTTCTCCCTGAGGCAGATCAATGATTTTCACTTCATCCACGTGCCTTCCTCCTGCTTCCCGTGCAACTGTTTCCCGGACCTTTGCAGGAATCACAACCTGATCGGCTGCTACAGAGTAATAACTTGTCACATCAAACTCAGTCTTTATCCATTGTGCTCCGGATGTATAAAAGGCCTCAGCTTCTACACGGTTCAGCGGCATATTCCATTCTGCATGAGTTCCTGTATAAAAAAACTCAGCCTCATAATTACCCCACTCAAAATCCCACTTAGGGTTCATATTCGGATATTGAGCTTCGAAGACCTGTTTCACCTCATCAGGAGGATTTGCCCCTACATGATCGTCGTCTTTATCACAACTCGACAAAGTCAATATTCCTAACACTGTACCTAATGCAATACCAGTATACTTTTTCATCATTTCTTTCATAAGATTCCATTATTTAAGATTTCTGATGCAAATGTAGGAGGGTAATTCTGAAATAAAATTGAAATATAAGAACAGAAAGGAATAAAAAAAGATTGTATTCTGCAAAGCATACACTTCTGCAGAATACAATCTCTCTTTTTTCTATACTGTATTTTCTACACCAGGAACATCGCTATAAACTGAATAAACAAAATAAGGAATACCATAGCTATAGGATAGACAGTAGCATAAGCTACTCCCGGGATATTACTATCGGTCATCGAGTCGGCTGCAGCCAAACCGGGTGTGCTGGTCATTCCTCCGGTAATGGTTCCCAGCAAATCAAGCAAACTGATCTTAAAGACCAAACGTCCTACCAATGCAGCTATCAGCATCGGAACAAGAGTAATCAATGCTCCTACTCCAAACAGCAGGAAACCGCTTTCCTGAAATGTAGAAACCAAATTCTTACCCGCTGAAGTTCCAACTTCTGCCAGGAAAAGCAACAGTCCCAACTGACGGAGCAACTGGTTGGCCGGTCCAGACATAGACCAAAGAATAGGTCCGGTTTTTCCGATTGCACTTAAAAGAAGAGCCACAATCAAGACTCCTCCCGTTAAGCCCGGAGAGAAAGACATTCCTCCCCCAAAAGATATATTCAGTTTACCAAACAAAACTCCAAGTACAATACCCATTGCTATCGGGAAAAAATCTGTATCGGAAAGACGTTTGGCATCATTTCCCAACATACGGGCAACTGCCTGAATACCTTCCTTTTCTCCTACAACCATCAATTTATCACCAAACTTCAGAGCCAGTTCAGGCGACGGAGACAAATCGATTCCACTTCGGCGTACACGCGTAACGGTACATCCAAAATTGCGCTGCATATTCAAATCGCCCAGCTGCTTGTTGATCATATCTTTTTTGGTAAGCAGCAACGATTCAATACTCTGTGTATGCTCCAAAGGAAGTTCTCCTTCTTCACGTTCTCCCAACATCAAGGCCAGATTATTCAAGGACTCTTCGCTGCCGACAGCCTGAATACAGTCGTCTTTTTCTACCGTTGTATGGGCTGTAGGAATCATAATCTCTTCTCCACGTTTCAAACGAGAGATTACCGCTCCCGTCATTACACGGATATTAAGCTGTGCCAATGTACGTCCAAATACAGCAGAATTAGTAACCCGAAACAGACAGGTTCCCAATTCTGGAAAACTACTACGACGTTCTTTTTCCAGCTGACGCGCCTCTTGCTCCAAGTCGACACGCAACAACTTAGGTAATAGTTTTACAAATAAAATAACACCGATTACCCCAAATGGATATGCAATACCATACGCAATAGAGGCCAATGGAGACTGGGTACTGTCAATAGCTACAGCCAACCCCGGTGTACTGGTAAGAGAACCGGCTATCAGTCCTACAATACTAGGAGTATCTATATTGAATGCATATTTCAAGCCAACCGCCGTAAGACAAGCAGATGCAATAATAAGCAATGTAATCAAAATCAATGTTTTTCCTTTACTTCGGAAAGAATCGAAGAATCCGGGTCCTGCCTGAAGGCCAATGGTAAAAATAAACAATACCAATCCAAAATTTCCCAATTCTTTTGGAATGGAAACACCCCAATGACCAAATGCCAAGGCTATAAAAATAACGGCTGATACATCGAGAGACAATCCGCCTATCTTGATACGTCCAAGCATAAAACCCAACGCCACGATCAAGAAGACGGAGAAATAAGACGATTGTAATAAGTCGATTAACATAAGTTTTAATTGATTAATTGTTTTGGAATCAAATATACGACTTTCCTTTGAATCGTCCAAGTCATTGATTCATAACAAACAAGAAAATTACTTACTCATTCAATTCCTCTATATATTCGTATAATTTCCGGTAAAACGGATGTTGTGTCAAGGTGGAAACATCTCCTAATATAATCAACTTCATACGGGCTCGGGTCATGGCCACATTCATACGACGCAAATCATTCAGAAAACCAATCTGTCCTTCTTCATTTGCACGCACCAGACTAATTAAAATGACATCCCGTTCCTGTCCTTGAAACCCATCGACAGTATTTATTGTAATAGCCGAACGGTAGGGCTTAAAGAAAGTATCTTTTTTAATCAGTTGCCGCAAATATTGCACCTGTGCCTTATAGGGGGATATTAATCCGACATCAATTCGCTCTTCAAGGATGCGCTCTCTTCCTATCTTCTGCAAATACTCCTTTAATGTTTGTACAGAAAGTTCGGCTTCCTGTTTGTTGATTCTCCCATAATTCTCACCGACAAACTCTTCATTGCAATCCATTCCTTCTGTATTAATCCACTCTATCGGAGTATCAAAATCAAGAATTCCACGGCATTTCACTTCTGGAGCAGAACGGAGTTGCCCATGATAGAACCAGTCCGATGAAAAGCGCATGATCTCTTCATTCATACGGTATTGAAGTTTCAAAAGCGATACCGTATCCGGTTTGTTACTTACGATAGCCTGCATCAGAGTATTTCCCAAACCTCCACGCAAAGCTTCCGGACTTTTTACCGTAGGTGGCAACTGACAATGGTCGCCCGCCAATATCACTCTGTCCGCTTTTCGTATGGCAATCCAGCAAGCAGCTTCCAAAGCTTGTGCCGCCTCATCTATAAATAAGGTGCCAAACTTTTGTCCAACCAACAACCGGTTGGCACTTCCCACCAACGTACAAGCTATCACACGGGCATCGGCAAACAATGCTTCATTAATACGTATTTCCAATTCCGTAGCACGGTCTTTAAGAGAGTTTATCTTTAAGCGGACAGTCTCTCTATCTGTACCTTTTCCGACACGAGCATATAGTTCGCGAATCGCTTTCCGGATACTCCATAATTGAGGATAATCCGGATGCGACTCAAACCGACGCTCGTAAGTAAACGAAAGCATTTTATCGTTTACCCGACTGGGATTACCTATACGCAATACACTAACTCCTCTGTCTACCAGTTTTTCACTGATCCAGTCGACAGCCATATTACTTTGTGCACAAACCAGAACTTGATTTTCACGATGCAACGTTTCGTAAACAGCTTCCACCAACGTAGTAGTCTTTCCTGTTCCGGGAGGTCCATGTACAATTGCTACATCTTTAGCATGCAATACTTTATTAACAGCCTCATCCTGTGCAGCATTCAACCAAGGAAAACGGACAGGTTGAAAAGAATAAACAGAAGCCTGCCTGCTTCCATGAAACAAATCTCTCAACTCCGCCAACCTGTTATTTTTTGCAGCAATAATCTGCTTCAAAGCCTCAAACATGGTTCGATAGCTGGTTTCGTCAAAATATAACTGTACCCCCAACACTTCCTTATTCTGCAAAGCCAGCAATGCATCCACTCCAGATAGCACTAGAACCATACGGTCTTCGTCTACATAACTTACAGTAGCTATAAAGTGAAGATAATTCAGCTTACCCGATGCATCTTGCGTGAAAAAACATACCGGACGCCCATACTCAAACTGATGTTCAATGTCTTTATCCTCTCTCCGCTCCACTTCCACAACCAGTTGGTTCAAGGCATTGTAATAGTTACGCCCTATATTCAGCGGATACCAGCACATACCACGTTTGATTTTACGTCCGATGCCCATCAACTCTGTTTGCTGTTCGAACTGTTTTTTCTCGTAGTCATATTCTTTCTGCAGCAATTCATATTGCTTTTGCAGATAAAGAACAGGGGAAGATATTGTAGAATTTTCTTTCATACACATATTTTAATCTACGCAAAGATACAAGTTTCCATATTAATTGCTAATTTTGTTAGAAAGCAAATAGGATACAACCATGAAAAAGGAAGCTGACTACATTAAACGTATTGAAATAAAAGGTCTTTGGGGACGCAAAAATATTTCATGGAATCTACGTGCCGATGTCAATATTCTGAGTGGAGTAAATGGAATCGGGAAAAGTACGATTTTAAACAATTCGGTACGTAGCTTAACAGAGCTGGAAGGAGGTTCTCTAAGTAATGGAGTTAAACCGGGAGTAGTGTTCGTCTTTTCTCCTGAAGATGCAACCTATATTCATTTTGATGTCATTCGGAGTTTTGACCGTCCGCTCATCAATGCCGACCTTTTAGGAAAAATCGGGAATCAACAAGTCAAAACAGAGTTAGACTGGCAACTTTATCAATTACAGCGACGTTATCTGGACTATCAAGTGAACATAGGGAACCGTATCATTGAACTGCTGACCTCAGGAATCATTGAAGATCAGGCTAAAGCTACACAAGTTTCAAAGCCTAAAACCAAGTTTCAGGACTTGATAGACGAACTGTTCAGCGAAACCGATAAGAAGATTATCCGTAAGAGCAACGAAATATTATTCGAACAAGATGGAGATATTTTGACTCCTTATCAATTGTCTTCAGGTGAAAAACAAATGCTTGTAATATTGCTTACCGTCTTAGTACAAGACAATAAATCTTGTGCCCTGTTTATGGACGAACCTGAAATCTCTCTACACATCGAATGGCAGCAAAAACTGATTGGTATGATACGTAGTCTCAATCCTAATGTACAAATTATACTTACGACTCATTCTCCTGCTGTCATTATGAATGGATGGGTAGATGCCGTGACAGAAGTTAGTGATATTACCACTCTTTAAATTTTCACACTATGGGAAAGAGATTGACTGAAAATCTTTCTTCTTTATACATTGGAGCGGCTAATAGTTTAAAGCCCAAACATGCAAGAAGAAAAGTCGTAGCATACGTAGAAAGCTACGAAGATATATCATTTTGGCGTTCCTTGCTTGCCGATTATGAAAATGAGAATCTTTATTTCGAAGTCATGCTTCCCTCTGCCAACTCATTAGCTAAAGGAAAGAAGACTGTATTAATGAACCAATTGGGAAAACAATTGGGAGAAAATATGATTGCCTGTGTAGACAGTGACTATGACTATCTTCTTCAAGGAAGGACTCAGACTTCTCAATACATTAACAACAACCCTTATGTTTTTCAGACTTATGCCTATGCCATAGAAAATTACCATTGCCATGCAGAAGGTTTGCATGAAGTGTGTGTAACTGCAACTCTAAATGACCATTCTCTCATCGACTTTCCTGCTTTTATGAAACTATACTCCCAAATAGCTTATCCTCTTTTTATCTGGTCTGTATGGTTTTACCGTAAACATAACTTATCAGAATTCTCTTTACTCGACTTTTGTTCACAAGTGAAACTTGACCACGTAAGTATACGACATCCGGAGCGTAGTCTGGAAGTTATGGCTAAGAAAGTCAATCGGAAGTTACACGAATTAGAGCGGAAACATGCGAATGCCCTTCATGAAATAGAAGAAATGAAAAGTGAATTTAAGACATTAGGAGTATACCCCGAAAATACCTATATGTTTATTCAGGGGCATCACATTATGGATAATGTAGTGTTAAAACTACTCGTACCCGTATGTACTATATTACGACGCGAACGCGAACAACAGATACATGAGTTGGCACTGCATAATATACAATTACATAATGAGCTTGTCAGCTACCAACGCAGTCAGGTAGGAGTAGAATTGGTCATCCACAAAAATCCCAATTACAGAAATTCACCACTCTATCATATGATTCAACAAGATATAGAGCGTTTTCTGAAAAAGATACATTGAATAAGCTTACATTGATTTACATTGATAGAATCTGATGTAAGTAACATTTAGACCAAGCTTAAAACAAGACTGTCAATCAAAACTAAATCCATTCCATAAATTACCAGCAGGAACCGGAGCGATAAGATCTATTTCCTGTTTGGATACCGGATGCACAAAACGTACTCTACGTGCATGGAGGCAAATGCTTCCATCGGGATTGGAGCGAGGAAATCCATACTTTAAATCCCCCTTAATAGGGCATCCCATTTTAGCTAGCTGGCATCGAATCTGATGGTGTCTTCCTGTTTTCAAATCGACTTCCAACAGATAATAATTTTCCGAATGACCTATCAGGCGATAATGTAATATGGCCTTTTTCGAGTTCTTCACTTCTTTGTCGTAGGCATAAGACTTATTCTGTTTTTCATTGCGAACCAAATAATGCACCAACTCACCTTCTGTCTGAGGAGGACAGTTTTTCACTATTGCCCAATAAGTCTTTTTCACTTCTCCTATACGAAACATCTCATTCAAACGAGAGAGAGCTTTGCTGGTTTTTGCAAAGACAACTAATCCACTAACCGGACGATCCAGTCGATGAGTCACTCCGATAAACACATTTCCAGGCTTGGCATACTTTTCCTTCAGATACAGTTTTACTGTCTCCGACAAAGGAGTATCCCCTGTTTTGTCTCCCTGTACAATTTCAGAAGCGGTTTTATTAACTACAATAATATGATTATCTTCGTAAACTACAGTCATAGCTATGTTAGAAATGAAATGATCCGACTAAAGAATAAAATTTACTTGAAAAATAAGGAATGAAGAATAAAGAAAGCCGAATGCCGTAAGCCATTCTTCTCCCTCTATTCTTCATTCCTTATGAAGTACTATATTACATATTCATACCACCATCTACCTGGATAACCTGTCCTGATACATATGCAGACAAGTCAGAAGCAAGATATAATGCAGTATTAGCTACATCTTCCGGAGTACCTCCACGACGCAAAGGAATCTTCTTAGCCCATTCAGCCTTAACTTCGTCAGACAACTTAGCTGTCATATCAGTAATGATGAATCCCGGAGCAATTGCATTGGCACGGATACCACGAGAGCCCAATTCCTGAGCAATTGATTTAGCCAAACCAATCATACCAGCCTTTGATGCAGAATAGTTGCACTGACCTGCATTACCGTGTACACCAACCACAGAAGCCATGTTGATGATGTTACCACTCTTCTGACGCATCATGATTGGAGTACAAGCGTGAATAAAGTTGAAAGCAGATTTCAGATTCACACCAATCACAGCATCCCACTGTGCTTCACTCATACGCATCATCAGACCGTCTTTTGTAATACCGGCATTATTCACCAGAATATCGATAGAACCGAAATCTTCCTTAATCTGTTCTACCACTCTAGCTGTATCTTCAAAACTAGCAGCATTAGAAGCATATCCTTTTACTTTTACACCGAATGCAGCTATTTCCTTTTCTGTATTCTCACCATTCTCGTCGATAACCAAATCTGTAAATGCGATGTTTGCACCTTCTGCAGCAAACTTCAATGCGATAGCTTTACCGATACCACGAGCAGCACCTGTAACAATCGCTGTTTTTCCTATTAATAATCCCATAATGATATTTATTTTAAAGATTAATATTATTCTTTTTTACATCCCAAAGCCCCAAATACGATTTTAGCTACATATCGCCAGCCAATCTCGTCTTCCAAATCTTCACCAATCTGACCGCGAATATAAGGCACCTCTATCCCTTTGATACAATAGTGCAAGATATCTGCTGTTATCTCCACATTATCGATATCAAAAATACCTTTCTCCTTACCTTCCTGCAACACATTTCGAAATAATTGTATTTCCTTTCTATCAAAGTTCTTACGCATTGCTTCTACCCGCCATATATCCCGAAAGAAATCCGCGCGAAGAGTTCCATTCCGAAATACAACCATTTTAACAATATCCAAGTGGGTAGTAATTAAATCAAGAATCTTCTGGTCAGGAGCAACCGATTGTTTTGCAGCCTTTTCCATTGAATCCGAAAGCATTTCCAATTCCGACTCCACAACAGCCATATAAATCTGATCCTTACTTTTAAAGTAAGTATACAGTGTGCGACGTCCCTTTTTAGAGGCTACCGCAATATCATTCATCGTTGTATCTTCTACCCCTTTTCTGGCAAAAAGTTGCCGGGCAACATCTACTAATTTGGCTCTTGTCTTTAATACTGTCATGCCTTCCTTCTATTGCACATATTTATAGAGTGTGAGCAAAAGTACAGTTTTTATTCCGACTACACAAATAATTAAGGCGGGAAAGGCGATTTAGGAAATAAAAGAAAGGAAGTAAAGCCTCAAATACATTTGAGGTTTACTTCCTTTCTTTATTTTTCAAGTCAATACTTTATCCCCCAATAAGCATCAACGGTCATACTGAGGCATATTCGGACTATAATCCAATACATTTTGTGGAACTGGCATAATATAACGCAGGTCATTAGCTGGTAATGTCCAAGTTTCGCCATCTGCAGAATGTATTACATCTTTTGCAAAGAACTGACCATACTCCTTATCAGCATTCATACGCTTCAAATCTACCAAACGGAATATTCCTATATAAACCAATTCACGACGACGTTCATCCAAGCACAATTCCAAAGCTTCTTTACGAGTCATCTTACCGTCATTTTCAAAATGCACATTATTTTTGATACGCATATCGCGTAATGTATTCAAATGCTTTAACGCATTGTCTATACTACCAACACGAGCTTCACATTCAGCTGCTATCAGATAAATTTCTGGAGTAGAAAATCCACAAGACAAAGTCAAATAAGGTGCATAAATATAATAACCAGTATAATCCTCTTCATTACTTTCTGATGGATAGAATTTATCTTTACTAAAGAATAAAGCCAAACGCTGGTCTACCGCATCTTCCGGCAAATTCTTTTGATAAGTAGCAATCAATTCATCACTAGCAGACACACTTTTAAACAATTGATTTGAATTACGATACAAACGAGTGAAAATACTTTCCACATTTTTTCCCTCATCTGGCATTGACGTTTTCATATCAGATTCCAAGACGATACGTCCCCATTGACCAGGCACTGTTGTATAAAGCTTATAATCAAGTAACTCCTTATTTAACTTCAAAGCTTCATTCGCATTACTTAAAGCTTCACCATAGTTTCCCATATATAAATATACTCTTGACAAAAATGCATAAGCTATACTTTTTGTAGGATGGTAACTATTAGAAACTTTATCCTTTAACAGTCCTGTAGCTTCAGTCAAGTCATCCAAGATCTGCTGATAAACTTCTGCAACTGAATTACGTACATAAGAAGCCCCACTTCCCACTTCTTCGCTCAAAACCAAAGGAACACCGTAATCAGTAGCTGCAGTGGCAGGATCATAATGTTTAGCATATACATTCACCAAATTAAGGTATTCGAATGCGCGTCCTACCAAAGCTTCGCCTCTTAAATGATTTCTTTCTATTTGAGTTCCATCTGGAGCACTCATTACATTATTTGCTACAGCATTATATGTAAAAATATTAGAATAAGCCCCTTCCCAAATGTAGTCACTATTACCCGGAATAAACACCTGTCCGTGTTGGAAAGTAAACATATTTTTTTCAGAATCATCCAAGGAAACAAAACGGAACCCATCTTCTCCGCCATCATTTTCTCCTCCCATTTTCACATCATCAGTGAAATAGACAGTATACTTATCCAAAACATATTGTATATTCTGCGAATTAAGTAAACGAGCATAATCCTCACAATATTTAGGAATAGTAAAACCTTTTGGCTGTTCGTCTAAAAAATCATTACAACTTTGCAGTCCCATACAGCCTGCAACAATCAAAGAATATAGTATTTTTTTCATCTTTTATATTCAATAAAAATTGGTTATTCTTAGAAATCAAGTGATACCCCCAATGTGTATGTAGCAGGAACATGGCTTCCACGGGATGGACTACTTGAAGTACCACTCCATACTTCAGGATCGAGCCCTTTATCATTTGCAGCCCAATACCACAAATTTTGAATCTGCAAGCTCACACGCAAATTCTCTACATAACACTTGCGCATCCATTCTTTCGGGAAAGTATATCCTATACTCAAATCTCTCAATTTAATATAATCACCTTTCTGAATATGCTTATCTGCATATTGCCATAAGGCACTAGCATCTGAACCACCATTCACTTTATACAAGAAACGTGGAGCCATATTCGGGTCTTTTTCATCTCCAGGTTGACGCCAGAAATTCAAACGATCTCTATCTACAGCTCCTGTATAGTTCAAGACCGGATAATATGTAAACTGATAGCCTGCAGCTACATCTCTTAATTTATGTCCTCCATAGAATACAAACATAAAATCAAGATCAAACCCTTTATAAGTCAATCGGTTACTTAATGAAGCGGCATAAGGTGGATTAGTAGTCCCCATATATACCAAGTCTTCTTTCTCCAAAGCACTCGAACCTTTTACTATAGTTCCATCAGCTTTGTATGCCCAAGGCAAACCATCTTCACTCAAGCCAGCATAACGAATCGCAAAAATAGAAGACATCGGGTAGCCCTCACGATTCTGTAAGCTTCCATAATAAGAATAAGCTGATGTACCAGAGTTTTCGATACTTGTCAACATGTTCTTATTATAAGAGAATGTCAATGTACTAGTCCAATTAAAATCCTTCGTCTGTATATTATGGCTATTCAATGTAATTTCCACACCACGATTACGCATTGAACCATAATTCAGCATCAACCGACTCCATCCAAATGTAGGGTCTGTAGCACGCCATCCCAACAAATCGCTGGTAGCCTTATTATAGAATTCCAACGAACCATTTAAACGACCTTTAAACAAGTTAAAATCAACAGCCACATTGAATACTTTTGTCTTTTCCCAACGCAAAGTAGGGTTAGGAGGTGTAGTAATATCAGACTGAGACTCTCCGGTATAATAGTTACCATCAGAATCATTTTCAGAAATCATATATGGCCCACTATTCTTGGCTACATTACCATTGATACCATAAGTAATACGACCAACCAATCGATCTACCCATGATTCATTTTGCAAAATCACATAGTGTGCACCAGCAGACCATAAAGGTTTATACTGATATTTCGGATCGGTACCAAACAAATTTGACTGGTCGATACGCACACTTCCTGTTGCAGTCAAACGGCTATTAAACGTATACGATGCATTTCCGTAAAATGAAACATAGCGGTTATCAGAATATGAAAAAGGTGCTGCACTATCCGACCACGAATAACTACCAAAAATAGATTCTGTACCTTTCTGTTGTTGTCCCAAAGTAAATTCATCTATTTTTTTATAAGATAATGAAATATCGTCATAACCAACTTTCATTATATGTGAACCTTCTGTTACAACTTTTCTTCTTTCAGCACCAACAATAACCTGCACTTCGTGTTCCTTCAAGAAAGTTTTATTGTAGTTTAATTGTGCACGCAATGTATATGAGTTATTTTCACCTCTGTTTTCATTCACCCATCCACCTACAGGCATCAAGTTCGTTACTTTTCCTGTTTTCGGGTCAATAATAGTACCATCATTGATATTACTCTTCACTTTATTGGCATCCTTGCTATCATACTGTTTGTTAAATGTATTTGTCATCTCAGTCTGATAACGCAAATCCAAACTCAGTCCATCCCAAATCTTGATATTGGCACCTACATTTATATTCCAATATCTGCTTTTATAACTATAATGCGACTTATCCAACTCATTCAATGGAATATAAGTCTCATCCTGCAATCCCAAACTATTCAGACGATCAATTTCATATTGAGATTTATTTCCATACCATTGTGCCGGCGAACCATCCGGATTACGAAGCATACGATAAGTAGTACCTCCATTCAAATAAGACATTCCACTGATACCATTATCATAATCAGTAGTATAAGTACTATTCATAATACCAACATCAACACGCAGCCACTTAAAGAAATCGAACTGATTCTTCCAGTTCAATCCCAATCGACGGTCTTTCTGTGCTTTTTCATAAGGTAAATTCTGCTGATAGTTGACAGACAACGCATACTTATAAATATCTGTACCTCCATTGAAGGATACGTTATGCTGATGAGTTATATCAGCACGACGCAAGAAAGCCTCACGTACCTGATCATAACGATCGGAGTTACGATAATAATCCAAACGCTTCTGATATTCCTCTTGAGTGATAGCTCCGCGTTCCAAATCGTACATCACCTGATACACTTCATTGGTATAACGTCTATCATTTTCCTGATAAGCATTATGACTATATTGGAAGAGTTCTTCCATTAAGTCCACAGTTTCTGCACTGGACGTATAGTTGTAATAATCTCTTGATGGCAGTGGTTCAAACTTAATAGAACCAGAATAATTCACACGAGTCTTACCAGCCTGTCCCTGACGAGTTGTAATAACTATGACACCATTGGCTGAACGCGCACCATAGATAGAAGCGGCTGTCGCATCCTTCAATACGGTCACATTCACAATATCTGCAGGATTAATAACATCCAAACTTCCTTCATAAGGAACTCCATCTACTACATAAAGCGGAGTTTGAGTACCATTCAAAGTAGAAATACCACGAATGGTAGGATTACTTTTATTAGAAGGCATTACCATACCAGCAACCATACCTTCCATTCGATCCAAAATATTAGTCTGCAGCTTACTTTCCATATCTTTAGGAGTAACCACAGCAAATGAACCGGTAGCACGCTCCTTAGAGATAGTCTGATAACCAGTTACAATCACTTCATCCAACAAATGAGTTTCCAGCTCCAATGAAACCGTATATCTAGCTTTACGCTCATTAATCTGAACTTCCTTATTTGCATAACCGATAAAAGAAACTACAATAGTGGCTCCTTTTTCTACCTGAAGAGAGAAATTACCATCCATATCGGTAATTGTACCCACTGTAGCACCTTTTACAACGACATTTGCACCTGGTACAGGTTCTCCATTTTCATCAAGAACGACCCCTTTTACCCCAATTTTTGCCTGATCTATAGCAATGACTTCATTTACTGAATTACCGGCTTCCAATTGAGAAGGTATCATCAGGGAACAAGCTGCTACGGCAAACCACACCCCATTCCACATTTTACTACTTTTGCCCATTTTCATAAACGAATCTTATCTTTAAATTAATGTTTTGGTTTCGGTTTCAACACATCAGGACGCATAGAATATCCTTTTTTTCCATATTTAGGAGCAGTCAGCAATACTGCCGGCACCTGAGTTTTATCTGGCAGATTACGAAGTAATTCTTCCAAAGCTGCCGCATACTCCTGATGAATATTAGCGTCATCACGATCTGTTTGATTATATGCGATATAACGTAAATACTCTACACTCTTATAGAACCATGTAGCTGGTACGGACTTATATCCACGAGGAACTCTAACTAAAAACTTCATACGCTGTATCAGTTCCTGTTGATCTACGGTCGGATCTGCAATCAGCGCATCCAATTCTGCAGCAGCCTTATCATACTGTTTAGAATATACCAGCTTACTCACTTCAATCATTTTACGGTTGAAAGCTTTTCCTTCAAAATCGCACATGCTATCCAACAGAGCTACATCGCCATACATTGTTTCTTTTACAAGTTTTGCATCTACCGTTTTTTTTCCAAATGTCTGACAGAACAACGAATATTCTTTCGAAACCTGTTGTACATATTTGTCATCCATACCACTGATCACTTCAACAAATAAATCCCATATATTCTGATCTGTAAGTTTTGCTCCACCTGCAATCAATGCATCAAAAGCCTCCTCTACTGCCTTACGCTGATAAATTGAATGATTATAACGGATATAATCAATCAACAACTGTGGTTCTCTATTGCCTTTATTATATTCTTCTATCAGATAAAAAGAACGTTGAGTTGGAGTCAGCGCAGCCTTTCCTGTCGCAATAAACTGTTCTTCTGTCTGGCGGCTGCTACTACGATGCACAGCTTCTCCTGTCGCCGGATCAATAAACACATAGGTTGGGAAAGAACGTACACCATACTTTTTAGCCAACTCGATACCTTCTCCATTTTCAGTATCAATTTTAGCCGAAACAAAATTAGCATTATAAAAAGCTCCGACTTCCGGCAATACAAACACCGCCTGAGCCATGTTCAAACAAGGTCCACACCATTGAGTATAAAAATCAACAAATACCAGTTTGTTTTCAGACTTCGCTTTAGCTAAAGTCTCTTGCCAAGTTCCATGAAAAAATGCGATTTCCTCAGCTCTCAACGGCAGAGCCATTACGACAAGCGTTAAAATAAATAACAAAAATCTCTTCTTACTACACATACAATTACACTATTTTAAATTTAATGGGCGCAAATTTAATAGTTTTCACAAAAATATTCAAATACATGAATTTATTTTTATAAAATATCGTAACAAAAAAGCATTTAAAAATACGCATTCGTTACATGAGAGCAGATTTTCTCTATTTTTTAAAACAATTTTCCGTACTAAACCGTATCAAATAAGAACAAATCACCCTAAAAAAAAGAAAAGATCAAATTTTTCATAAGACCATATTTCGTTTTGTACCTACGTATACCGGCTACGCAAACATTATCATCAAGTTATACGTCCTCCTATCAATCAACCTACAACCTAAAGCATCTCCAATATTTTGTCCAAATCCATAGAAATTTGTTCCAACAAAAAAGAATAATGACATAAACCTTCTCAAAAAGTTCAAAACAGATGAAATATCATATTCCTATTCACGCTTAATTTCTCCTCTTCACGAATAAGATAAAGAAGTATAAACCACTATATATCAGCACAAATAGCATATATTAAAAGTTCGCTTTTCATATCCATAGCCTTAAATCTAATACCTTTTCTACACCAGACAATCATTCTCAATAAAAGGCTTTCAACTTAAAAGACTCATTCTTACGACAAATGTTCAACTTACTTTTTCCAATATTTTTCCAATATTCATTCGTTATTATAAGATAAAACACTATATCTTTGCAAATCCTTTTAAAAAAACGAATATTAAACAATCAATTTATAAGCAATGAACAAAAGATTCCTACTCACCTGGCTTTTAATGGCCATTTTATGCCTGCCGGTACTCGCACAGATGCAAGATCCGGTGCAGTTTAAAACAGAATGGAAGGCTATCTCGGACAATGAGGCAGAGATTGTCTTTACCGGAACCATCGAACGTGGATGGCATGTATACTCTACAGATCTGGAAGAAGGAGGTCCGACCTCGGCTACATTCAACATCGACCAGATAAAAGGAGCTGAATTGGTAGGTAAACTTACCCCAAAAGGCAACGAACTCGACATGATGGACCCTGTATTCGGTATGCAAGTTCGTTTCTTTGAAGGAACAGCTATTTTTGTACAAAAGATTAAACTGACTGGAGGAGATTACAATATTACAGGATATCTCAATTACGGAGCTTGTGATGATCAAAACTGTATGCCTCCTACTAATGTAGAATTTACTTTTAAAGGCAAAGCAGCAGGAAGTGCCAAACAAGCAGTTGCTCCCGCTAGCCAGGAAACAACAGAAGCAACTCAAGCTACAGAAACTGAAAATGCAAATGATACCGTACAAGCTGCCGCAACAACAGCCCCTGCACAGCTGGATGGAACCACAGATTACTGGAAACCTGTTGTAAACGAATTAAGCAACTTCGGTGAACAAGCTGGAGAAGAATCTCACTCATGGATTTATATCTTCTTTACCGGTTTATTGGGAGGATTATTGGCATTGTTCACTCCTTGTGTATGGCCTATCATTCCTATGACTGTCAGCTTCTTCCTGAAACGTACTAAAGACAAGAAAAAAGGAATCCGCGATGCATGGACATATGGTGCTTCCATCGTAGTAATCTATGTCACACTGGGATTGGCTATTACTTTAATCTTCGGTGCAAGCGCATTGAACGCCTTGTCTACCAATGCAATCTTCAACATCTTGTTCTGCTTGATGCTGATTGTTTTTGCAGCCTCTTTCTTCGGTGCATTCGAAATTACTTTACCTTCTAAATGGAGTAATGCAGTAGACAGCAAGGCAGAACAGACCACTGGTTTGTTGAGTATCTTCCTGATGGCATTTACCTTGTCATTGGTTTCATTCTCTTGTACAGGTCCTATCATCGGCTTCCTGCTGGTAGAAGTATCCACTACTGGTAGTGTAATTGCTCCGGCAATTGGTATGCTGGGATTTGCCATTGCATTGGCTTTGCCGTTCACCCTGTTTGCCTTGTTCCCATCATGGTTGAAATCAATGCCAAAATCAGGTGGATGGATGAATGTAATCAAAGTCGTATTGGGATTCCTCGAACTGGCATTTGCCTTGAAATTCCTGTCTGTTGCCGACCTCGCATACGGATGGCGAATCCTCGACCGTGAAACATTCCTGGCTTTGTGGATTGTAATCTTCGGATTGCTGGGTATGTACCTGTTGGGCAAAATCAAATTCCCTCACGATGACGATGATACCAAAGTAAGCGTACCTCGTTTCTTCATGGCACTTATCTCACTGGCATTTGCCATCTATATGATTCCAGGATTGTGGGGTGCACCTCTGAAAGCTGTCAGCGCATTCGCTCCTCCTATGCAGACTCAGGACTTCAACCTATATAAGAATGAAGTACATGCGAAATTCAACGATTTCGATGCAGGTATGGAATATGCACGCCAGCAGGGAAAACCTGTAATGGTAGACTTTACCGGTTACGGATGCGTAAACTGCCGTAAGATGGAACTTGCTGTATGGACAGACCAGAAAGTAAGCCAGATGCTGAACGACGACTATGTATTGATTACATTGTTTGTCGACGATAAGACTAAATTACCTGAACCTATCAAAATTACAGAAAACGGTACAGAACGTACACTCCGCACCGTAGGCGACAAATGGAGCTATCTGCAACGTTCTAAGTTCGGAGCAAATGCACAGCCATTCTATGTATTGCTCGACAACAAAGGTATGCCTCTGAACAAATCGTACTCATACGATGAAGACATCCAGAAATATGTAGAATTCCTGGGAACAGGTCTAAAGAACTACAAGAAATAAATATACACTAAGTTCATAAGTTTTTGACTTTATAAGTTTGTTCTGTTAAACAAAAGCATTACAAACTTATAAAGTCAAAAACTTATAAACGAATTTGAAAAAACAGACAAACTCAAAAAAACTTATAAACTTAATATCCATGATTGCTAAATCTGAAAGAGAGCAAATCATTGCCCTGATAAAACAGGAAGTAGTTCCGGCAATAGGCTGTACTGAACCTATTGCTGTAGCTCTTTGTGTAGCCAAAGCGACAGAGCTTTTAGGTCAACGTCCCGAAAAAATCAAAGTTCTTCTCAGTGCCAATATTCTGAAAAATGCAATGGGGGTAGGTATTCCCGGAACAGGAATGATTGGACTTCCTATTGCTGTAGCCCTTGGTGCACTGATAGGAAAATCGGAATATCAATTGGAAGTTCTGAAAGACAGCACTCCGGAAGCCGTAGCCGAAGGCAAAAAAATGATTGATTCACAATGTATCGACATTGCACTAAAAGAAAATATCGAAGAAAAGCTGTATATTGAGATTATCTGCGAACATGGCAATGACAAAGCTACTGCCATCATCAGTGGAGGACATACTCACTTTGTATACGAAAGTATCAATGATAAAGTTTTGCTGGATAAACGTACCCAGTCTACACAAGAAGCAGATGCTACAAATGTAGAATTATCATTGAAAAAAGTCTACGACTTTGCAACCACTGCCCCGCTTGAAGAAATTGAATTCATTCTGGAAGCTAAGCGTCTCAACAAAAACGCAGCAGAACGTTCGTTCCAGGGAAACTTCGGACATGCACTGGGAAAGACCTTACAAAGCAGCAAAAGCGAACAGAGTGTAATGGGAAGCAATATTTTCACTCATATTCTTTCCTACACATCGGCAGCTTGTGATGCCCGTATGGCAGGAGCTATGATTCCGGTGATGAGCAATTCTGGAAGTGGTAACCAAGGTATCGCAGCCACTCTTCCGGTTGTTGTATATGCAGAAGAAAACCATATGTCCGAAGAACAGTTAATCCGGGCTTTGATACTCAGTCACCTGACCGCTATCTATATCAAACAGAATTTAGGACGCCTTTCAGCTCTCTGCGGATGTGTAGTAGCAGCCACAGGAAGTAGCTGTGGTATCACCTACCTGATGGGAGGAAGTTATCAGCAGGTTGCTTTTGCCGTACAAAATATGATAGCCAACCTAACCGGTATGATTTGCGACGGTGCGAAACCAAGTTGTGCGTTAAAGCTGACCAGTGGCGTATCTACCGCTGTATTGTCTGCTATTTTAGCCATGGAAGGCAAATGCGTGACCTCTGTAGAAGGTATCATCGAAGATGATGTAGACCGAAGCATCCGCAACTTGACCAAGATCGGCTCGGAAGGTATGAACGAAACAGACAGACTGGTTCTTGATATCATGACCCATAAGCATTGCGATTAAATTGCATTTTTCATCATACTAACGACTGTTTTTCGTAAAAGAACTGAAAAGTAAAAGCGAAGAACAGTCGTTTTTTTATCTTTGCCCTCCGTATGAAAACGAGGACGGAAACAGAATATATACAACAGCTGATAAGTGAAGGAGAACATATTCAGCAGGACTTTAAGTTCGCCATTTCTGATGCAAGGAAAATAGCCCGAAGTATTTCGGCTTTTGCCAATACACAAGGAGGAAGACTACTCATCGGAGTTAAAGACAACGGAAAGATTGCAGGCGTACGCTCGGAAGAAGAAATATATATGATTGAAGCAGCAGCCCGTATGTATTGCCGCCCACAGGTTGAATTAGAAAACTATATATATAAGGCAGAGGGGAAAAATGTACTCGAAGTACGTATTGCCGAAAATCCCTGCAAACCAATCTGTGCTTTGGACGAGCAAAATAAGGCATGGGCTTATGTCCGTATCAAAGATGAAAACATATTGGCCAATCCTGTACATTTAAATATATGGAAACAAAACCGGCAGAAAGAATCAGTTGTCATAGCCTATACCGAACGCGAACAGCATCTGCTCAACATATTGAAACAGCACGGTGCTCTTACTTTAAACCAATGCAGCAGATTATCTCAAATCAATCGGAAACAGACGAGTGAACTGCTCGCCGATTTTATCCGCTTTGGTTTGGTAGAACAAGATTTTAAAGAACACACTTTTTATTTCAAACTGACAGAAAACGAGTGACATTTTTTATTACCTTTGCCCCATAAAACCTAAATTAACAATCATATATGAGCATATTTTCAAAAATATTCGGCAAAAAACAAGCAGAAGAAGCAGAGGGAACTGTACGTGTAGGAGGTATGGAAGACTTCATGACACTGATTCGTGTATATTATCAGGCAGTAATGGCTGCACAGTTGGGAATCAGCAACATCAATTTTTTACCCGACATGGCTGTATTCAAACGTACTCTTAAAATTCCTACTCAAAACAATAAGTTGGGACTGGCAGAAAAAGCACGTTGCAAGAAAATGCTGACAGACATATACGGACTCAACGACAGTTTTTTCAAAGAAATAGACAATTCCATCAAGAAAAACTGCAAGAATGTAAACGACATCAAGACTTATCTGTTCATGTTCCAGGGCTTCAGTCAGGACTTGATGATGTTGATTGGCAATTTGATGCAATGGAAATTCCGTATGCCGGGCGTTTTCAAGAAAATGTTGCGTAACATGACTGAGAAAACCGTACACGATATCCTGACCAAGATGACTTGGAAAGACGACAGCGTACACAAAACCTGTATCACAATCCGCCAGTATCAGCATAGTCTGGGATACAGCGAAAGCTGGATTACCGAATATGTGTACAACATTGTGCTTCTTGCTAAAAAAGAGCCAAAGCCTAAAGCATAACCCAATAATAACGCAAATACAATGATAGAAGAAACTGTGCCTGTCATAGAGACACATCCTCTCGAACCTTTTCTACCGGGTAATGCGGTATTGCTGATGCTGGGAAGCTTCCCTCCGCAACAGAAAAGATGGAGTATGGATTTCTTCTATCCTAATTTGCAAAATGATATGTGGCGCATCGTCGGACTGATATTCTTCGGCGATAAAGAATACTTCCTGAAACCAGACAAGAAAGCATTCGACAAAGAACGGATTATAGATTTCCTGAAACAAAAAGGTATTGCTTTATACGATACAGCAACCTCCGTCCGACGTTTGCAAGACAATGCTTCGGACAAGTTTCTTGAAGTAGTAGAACCTACAGACATCAGGCTTTTATTAAAACAGCTGCCGCAATGCCGGGCCGTCGTTACTACGGGACAGAAAGCCACCGATACACTCCGGCAACAAATGCATGCAACAGAACCAGCTGTAGGATCAAAAAGCCCGTTTGAGTTCGAAGACCGGCAATTATTCCTTTACCGAATGCCTTCTTCAAGTCGTGCCTATCCGTTGAAGTTAGAAAAAAAAGCAGAAATTTATCGGCTCATGTTCAGCGAATTAGGATTGCTATAGCGAAACAGAGAATAAAATAATAGAAAAAGGTATTGCATATATTGAAATTTGTACTACCTTTGCAACCGCAATACGGGAATAGCTCAGTTGGTAGAGCATCGGTCTCCAAAACCGAGTGTCGGGAGTTCGAGCCTCTCTTCCCGTGCAAAACGAAAAAGCTGTAACTCTGAGAGTTGCAGCTTTTTTATTTTATATCCGGGACAAAATCGGGACACTTTATTTCTACTACTAAGGAATATTGATCAGTTTATGCGTTTGCAGACTAAGTCTCCATTGAGGATGCTGCAAGATATACCCGACTACCTCTTCTGTATTCCTGCAAGAACAAGGCTGCAAGAAAAAATGAGTAGCAGGTAACTGCAGATACGAAGATACATCCTGTCCCAAATAAACCACTTTCACCTCATCCATACGCTTCACTTTCAAGACAGTACCCTGTTTGGGAGAACAAGTCACCCAGTCAATCTGTTCAGGAAGTACACATGTACCGTTTGTTTCAATACATATATATTTACCCGCTTTGTGCAAAGCCTCAATCAATGCATCATCCACCCAAAGTCCGGGTTCTCCACCGGTCAGAATCACCATACGGGAAGGATAATGAAGCACCTCTTCCACAATCTCCTCATCGGTCATGTCTTTTCCCTCTTCGTGCCGTGTATCACAAAAGTCACACTTCAAGTTACAACCGGAAAAACGGACAAATACCGCAGGAGTACCTGCATGAAACCCCTCTCCCTGCAGGCTGTAAAAAATCTCGTTAATCTTTCTCATAGATAACTGTATTACCTTCCGACTCTTGAACTTCTACCTTGAAACAACAGGGTATCTGATTACAAATCCAACAGGCAATATTTTCGGCAGTAGGATTCGCAGGAATCACATCATTCAGATTACGATGATCCAGCTTTCCCATCACCGTTTCCTTAATGTGGGTAAAATCTACCACCATTCCATCTTCATTCAACACTTCCGAACGGCAATACACCGTAACAATCCAATTGTGACCATGCAAGTTCTCGCACTTGCTTTGATACGAAAGTTTCAGACTGTGCGAAGCCGAAACCTCCATTCTTTTTACCACAGTAAACATATTATACTCTGAATTAATATTTAATAAATTTACATTTACACCTAATGTCACCTCGGTGTCCGGCAAAGGTAAAAATAATTTCAAAAAACAAGAAAAAACAAACAAATCCATTTATCGCTCCGAATATTTCAGACATTTTTCCGAAAATATCCCCCAAATATTTTTGAGTTTATTTCCAATCCACTATATTTGTATAGAGTTTTGGTATAAAATGACGGAAGAAGACAAAAAGCTATTAAGTACTTTCGAAGGGAAATTGAGGCATTTCATGTATTTATACAAAGAATTAAAGAAAGAAAATGCCACCCTTAAACAACTTCTTTCTGAAAAAGAAGAAGAAATAGCCCGTATGGCTGATAGCCAAAAAGAATTAGAAGCCAGATATACCAACCTGAAAATGGCCCGGATGATCAGTATTAATGACAATGAACTCAGAGATACCAAACAAAGATTATCCAAGCTGGTGCGTGAAGTCGACAAGTGTATCGCTTTGCTGAATGAATAAAAACCGGTAAACCGAATCATGATGGACGACAAAATGAAAATACATCTGCTGATTGACAACGAACGATACCCGTTGAACATACGCCGGGAAGACGAACAACTGTATCGTGACGCTGCCAAACAGATTGACTATAAACTAAACAAATATCGGAATGCTTTCAGAGACTTCGGTCCCACAAAGCATTGGGCTATGGTAGCTTTGGAACTGGCTTTTGAGAATATGTATCTGAAAGACAGAAATGATACACAGCCTTATATGGAAAAAATAAAAGAACTGGAAGAAGAAGTGGACCAATGTCTGAACTTAAAAGACACGCCACAGCCATAGCTAATAAGGTTTATAGTACGGAACGTATAAAAGAGATTATCCACGCACAACTGGAGACAACGGAAGAAAGATCCGAGTCGAAAGTCGTGCGTTTTTTGTTTATATTTTAATTTAAAATTATAATGTTATCATTAGCAATATTGACGGTAGTAGCCTTTCTGGTAGGAGGGGCACTTTCATACGGCTTTTTCAAGTACGGCTTGAAAACACGGTATGAGAAAATTATAAAAGAGGCTGAAACAGAGGCCGAAGTTATCAAGAAAAACAAATTGCTGGAAGTAAAGGAGAAATTCCTGAACAAGAAAGCAGATTTGGAAAAGGAAGTTGCCATCCGCAATCAAAAGATACAGCAGGCCGAAAACAAACTGAAACAGCGCGAAATGGTGCTGAATCAGAAAAACGAAGAGTTGCAGCGTAAACGCAATGAAAACGAAGCCATTAAGGAAAACCTCGATGCGCAACTCGTTATCATCGAAAAGAAAAAGGAAGAACTCGATCATCTGCAATCACAAGAACGTGAAAAACTGGAAGCATTGTCTGGCCTTTCTGCAGAAGAAGCAAAGGAACGCCTGATAGAATCACTCAAGGAAGAAGCCAAGACACAGGCTCAGTCTTACATCAACGATATCATGGACGATGCAAAGCTGACTGCCAATCGCGAAGCAAAACGTATTGTGATTCAGTCTATCCAGCGTGTAGCCACTGAAACAGCTATTGAAAACTCAGTAACTGTATTCCATATCGAATCAGACGAAATCAAAGGACGTATCATCGGTCGTGAAGGACGTAATATCCGCGCACTTGAAGCTGCTACAGGAGTGGAAATCGTAGTAGACGATACTCCGGAAGCAATTGTACTTTCTGCATTCGACCCTGTACGCCGAGAAATTGCCCGTCTGGCTTTGCACCAGTTGGTAACCGACGGACGTATTCATCCGGCTCGTATCGAAGAAGTAGTTGCCAAAGTCCGCAAACAGGTAGAAGATGAAATCATCGAAACCGGTAAACGTACTACCATCGACTTGGGTATCCACGGTTTGCATCCTGAACTGATTCGTATCATCGGTAAAATGAAATACCGTTCTTCATACGGACAGAATCTGTTGCAGCACGCTCGTGAAACAGCCAACCTTTGTGCAGTAATGGCATCAGAACTGGGCTTGAACCCGAAAAAGGCAAAACGTGCCGGATTGTTACACGATATCGGTAAAGTACCCGATGAAGAACCGGAATTGCCACACGCATTGCTGGGTATGAAACTGGCAGAAAAATACAAGGAAAAGCCGGATATCTGCAACGCCATCGGTGCACACCACGACGAAGTGGAAATGACCAGCTTGCTTGCTCCTATCGTACAGGTTTGTGATGCCATCTCTGGCGCTCGTCCGGGAGCACGCCGGGAAATTGTAGAAGCTTACATCAAGCGTTTGAACGATCTGGAACAATTGGCCATGTCTTATCCGGGTGTAACCAAGACATACGCTATTCAGGCCGGTCGTGAATTGCGCGTAATTGTAGGCGCCGACAAGATTGACGACAAACAGACTGAAAGTCTGTCTACTGAAATCGCAAAGAAGATTCAGGACGAAATGACTTACCCGGGACAGGTAAAGATTACTGTTATCCGCGAAACACGTGCAGTAAGCTTTGCAAAATAGGTAGAGTACAGATATATTTCAAATCTGCAAGTCTCATCCACCAGGATGACTTGCAGATTTTTTTTGCACTTCATCTCTTGCCTCTCTTTCTGCTGACAAAATGTAAATTTCTCCCATCTTTATTTCTCCCCTATCTACCTTCTGACAAAACGTCAAATCAACCTCTTCTATATTGCGTTATTTGCATCTGTATGCAGACGTTGTTCCAAAATCACTTATTTTCTGCCATCAGAAAAATTCAGAAAGAAAGCTAAAGTACAAAACAAGAACCACAATAGCTTATATTATTTCAGAACACTCCACACAAAGTTTATTTTCCATTGAGTTACATTCCGATTTATCAAAATCAAATTCACAGTAAAAACACCTGCAAAAAAGAAGAAAATCAAGGAAACAGAAAGAGAAAATACGTCATTAATCGCATCAGCTTACGCGACAAGTCACGTAAACCAACGTGATTAGTCACGAAAGCCCACATTACAAGTCATATTTCCCCCTACAACAGGTTTTATTTTCCCTCTATATAAATTAAAAAAACCTGCCATACAGCAGGTTTTAAAGGTATTTTTCAACTAAAAAGCTCTGTTTTACAAAGCGTGAACAAGGATTTTGCTTCAAATACGCGTTAGCGGAAATCCATTTTTTCCTTGTTTAAGCCAGAAAAATGTAATTATTCCTTTCATTTTGAAAAGTCATCAATTTCTATTCAAAAGACGAAAAAACCTTCTCGGCACAAGCATATCCTTCTTCGTAAAGTGCTGTAAGTTTTTTGATATCCCGTTCAATACGATTGACCACCACAGGACGTTCCGGACGAATTACTACGATACGTCCTTCATCTTCCATACGCTCCACCATTTCCAACTGTTGATTATACGCCTTGCATCGGTTACTCAGCACCACACGTAAACGGGGATACCGCTTGTAGACAAAACGGGGAACACGGATGTCTTTCTCATCTTTCCGATAACCACGATTACGGGTAAGTACCACTACATTCCGCTCATATCCCTGTGATATGGCCCGCTCTACCGGAATAGAATCTACAATACCACCATCCAGCATCGGCCTTCCGTCGACATAAGTAATCGGACAGACATAGGGCAGACTACTGGAAGCCTTAGCTATAGCCAGCAAACGGATTTTATCTTTTTTCTCTTCCAGATAGCAGGCTCTACCCGTCACACAATTGGTGGTGACCATTTCAAATCGAGCCGGATTGTTCCGATAGGCCTCATAATCGTAGGGTAAAATTTCTTCCGGAAACAATTCGTACAACAATTTCTGATCAAGAATGCTATGCTGATACCACAGATGTTTCAACCCGATGTAATGATACTTGTCCAACAATTCTATATTACTGTACCGTGCTCTTCCACGCTGATGCGACATGTACGACAAACCGTTGCAGGCACCGGCAGACACCCCTACTCCATACGGAAACTCTATTCCCTTATCCATGAAATAGTCGAGTACGCCACAAGTAAACACACCTCGCATACCTCCTCCTTCGAGTACTAAGCCCATATTCTGTACATCTATTGCCATATTGACCTCCGCTTTCAAAATAATAAGACTCCAATTGCAAAGATATGTTTTTTAAAATAAGGCATAGAACAATATTCAATTTAATTTGCTACTTTTGCAACAATAAAAACAAATATTGAACTTAATACTTAACAATATGTTCGATTCATCTGTGTATAAACAACGTCGTCAGGCTTTAAGAGAAAAGGTCGGTCATGGGCTTATCCTTATCTTGGGAAACAACGAAGCTCCGGCCAATTATCCTGACAATACTTATAAATTCCGCCAAGACAGTTCGTTTCTTTATTTCTTCGGCCATTCTCATCCGGGCTATGCGGGTGTAATGGACATTGAAGCTGGAGAAGACTACTTCTTCGGAAATGATGTAACGATGGACGATATCATCTGGATGGGACCTCAGCCCAGTGTGAAAGATCTGGCTGCGCAGGTTGGTGTAGAAAAGAGTTTCCCGTTCGACAAACTCAAGGAGTTTATCGGAAAGGCTATTTCACAGCGCCGCCCTATCCATTTCCTTCCTCCTTATCGCTACGACAACATGTTGCTGCTGGAAGATCTGACAGGTATACGCGCTTCAATGACTAAACAGCATGCTTCCGTAGAACTCATCAAAGCGGTGGTTGCACTGCGTTCTGTTAAAGAGGCTTGCGAAATAGCAGAAATCGACAAGGCCTGCAACATTGGCTATGAAATGCATACAGCTGCCATGCGTCTCTGTAAGCCGGGTGTTTCCGAACAATATATCGCAGGTATCCTAGACGGTATTGCTTCTTCGTATGGCAACATGGTTTCGTTTGCTACTATCCTTACACAAAACGGACAGACGCTGCACAACCACGACCACAGCCATCTTCTGGAAGCTGGCAGACTGATGCTGACAGATGCCGGTGCAGAAAGTGTAACCAACTATTGCTCCGACCATACGCGTACCATCCCGGTAGGAGGAAAATTCACTTCCAGACAGCGTGACGTATACAGCATCGTGCTGGACTGCCACGACAAGGCTCTGGAACTGGCACATCCGGGAGTAACCTACAAATCGGTTCACCTCGAGGTATGTAAAGTGTTGGCACAAGGGCTGAAAGATCTGGGACTCATGAAAGGGGATGTAAACGAAGCGGTAGCAGCTGGAGCACATGCTTTGTTCATGCCGCACGGACTGGGACACATGATGGGTATCGACGTACACGATATGGAAGACTTGGGTCAGTGCTATGTGGGTTATGACGACGAGATACGTCCTTCAGACCAGTTCGGTCTGGCTTCTCTGCGTATGGGCCGCCGTCTGCAGGAAGGTTTTGTCATTACCGACGAACCCGGATGTTATTTCATCCCTGCCCTGATAGACAAATGGAAAGCTGAAAACATGCACAAAGACTTCCTCAACTACGAGGCAATAGAGAAGTTCAAAGACTTTGGAGGCATCCGTCTGGAAGACGATATCCTGATTATACCGGGCGGTTCACGCTTTACAGGAGAAAAGCATATACCTATTACCATCAGCGAGGTAGAACAAATCATGAACGAATAATCAAAAATAATTCAATAACCATTTAATAACTTAGAAAACAATGAACAAACTTATTGCTCTTTTAGCTTTGGGTGTTTGCTTCAGCAATGTATCTGCAAAAAGCCCGAAAAAGAACAAAACAGAAGAAGGTTTCGTATTCACTACTGTAAAAGAAAATCCTATTACCTCTATCAAAGACCAGAATCAGTCTAGTACTTGCTGGTCATTCTCTTCACTGGGCTTCTTCGAAGCAGAATTGCTTCGTCTGGGCAAGGGAGAATTCGACTTGTCTGAAATGTTCGTGGTACACAAAACCATGGAAGACCGTGCTGTAAACTACGTACGTTATCATGGAGATGCTTCATTCTCTCCGGGCGGTAGTTTCGAAGACATCGTAACCTGCTACGAAAAATACGGTATGGTACCACAGGAAGCAATGCCGGGTATCATGTATGGCGACTCTCTGCCTGTACACAACGAGCTGGATGCAGTAGCAGCAGGATATGTAAACGCAATTGCTAAAGGTAATCTGAAAAAACTGACTTCTGTATGGAAAAACGGTTTGTCAGCTATCTACGATACATACTTGGGAGTATGCCCGAAGGAATTTACTTACAAAGGCAAGACTTATACTCCGAGAACTTTTGCTGATGAAGCATTGGGATTGAACATGGACGATTACATCTCTCTGACTTCATTTACTCATCATCCGTTCTACACTCAGTTCAACGTAGAAGTACAGGACAACTGGCGTAACGCTATGTCTTACAACCTTCCTATCGATGAACTGATGGCTGTAATGGACAATGCAATCAACAACGGTTACACATTTGCATGGGGATCGGATGTCAGCGAACAAGGATTTACACGCGATGGTATCGCAGTATGCCCGGACGCAGAAAAAGGAGCAGAACTGACCGGTTCGGATATGGCTCGTTGGTTAGGAATGAGCCAGCAGGACAAGCGCAAGGAACTTACAGCTAAACCGTTGCCGGAAATCACAGTCACTCAGGAAATGCGTCAGGAAGGTTTCGACAACTGGGAAACTACAGACGACCACGGTATGGTTATCTATGGTATAGCAAAAGACCAGAACGGAAAAGAATACTTCATGGTAAAGAACTCATGGGGTGAAGAAGGCAAATACAAAGGTATCTGGTATGCTTCAAAAGCATTCGTAGCTTATAAAACAATCAATATCCTTGTACACAAGGATGCTATCCCTGCTGAAATCGCAAAAAAATTGGGTCTATAAGATTTGTTAAATAGACTGATTTTAAATAAATAAACGGTTGATTCTGCAATTATTTGACAGAATCAACCGTTTTTTCTTTCTTTTTTTCTAACTTTACAAGTTGAATAAGTGTACAGATTGCTCTCTTTTGTATGATACACAAAAGAAAAGATGATCGTGAGATTGCTCTTACTGCTCCTTTTTTATTGGCCAGTAAAAACGCGTAAAGCAAATAAGACTACGCCCTCTCAGGTATCTTCAACTAACATGAAACAGGCAAAAAGGTATTGTCAACCGAACGCCCAATGAAGTAAACAGTCTGCATCACTAAGTAAGAGAAAAAGAAAAAACATATATAAATGAATTACAAATGGAACTATCAACCTCCTACACCGGAACAAAGGGAAGCGGCAAGGGCTTTGGCTAAAGAAATAGGAATCAGTCCTATATTGTGCCGCCTGCTGCAGGAAAGAGGAATAACCTCTGCTGCAGAGGCCAAGCGTTTCTTCCGCCCGCAGCTTAGCGAACTGCACGATCCTTTCCTGATGAAGGATATGGATATAGCTGTAGATCGTCTGAACAAAGCAATGGGACGCAAAGAACGTATCCTTGTGTATGGAGATTATGATGTAGATGGCACAACTGCCGTCGCATTAGTATATAAGTTTCTCCAGCAATTCTACTCGAATATCGACTACTACATTCCCGACCGATACAACGAGGGATATGGGGTTTCGAGAAAAGGAGTAGACTATGCTTACGAAACTGGTGTCACGCTGATTATCGTATTAGACTGCGGCATAAAAGCCGTAGAAGAGATTTCGTATGCCAAAGAAAAAGGTATCGATTTCATCATCTGCGACCATCATGTACCCGATGAAGTACTTCCTCCTGCTGTGGCTATTCTTAATCCGAAACGGGAAGATTCTACTTATCCGTACGACCATCTGTCTGGATGTGGCGTAGGATTCAAATTCATGCAGGCTTTCACAATCAACAACGGCATCGAATTTCACCAGCTGACTCCGCTGCTGGATTTGGTTGCAGTAAGTATTGCATCCGATATTGTACCGATTATGGGAGAGAACCGTATTCTGGCTTATCACGGATTACGCCAACTCAACTCCAATCCTAGCGTGGGACTGAAGTCTATCATTGATGTGTGCGGACTGTCTGAACGGGAAATCAACATGAGTGATATTGTGTTTAAAATCGGACCGCGAATCAATGCTTCCGGACGTATTCAAAACGGAAAAGAGGCTGTGGATCTTCTTATCGAAAAGGATTATCAGGCAGCAAAAGAAAAGAGTAACCTGATAAACCAATACAATGAAACCCGAAAAGACCTCGACAAGAATATGACCGAAGAGGCCAATAAGATTGTAGACAATCTGGAGCATCTGGACGAACGCCGCTCTATTGTAATCTATAATGAAGACTGGCACAAGGGAGTAATTGGTATTGTGGCTTCACGACTCACGGAAATATATTATCGGCCGGCTGTAGTACTCACGCGTACCGACAACCTGGCAACTGGTTCGGCACGCTCCGTATCGGGATTCGATGTGTACAAAGCCATTGAATATTGCCGCGACCTCTTGGAGAATTTTGGAGGACATACGTATGCAGCAGGACTTTCTATGAAAATAGAAAACGTAGAAGAGTTCTCACGCAGATTCGAGGAATATGTCACTCAAAATATTCTTCCGGAACAGACCAGTGCTACCATTCAGATTGATGCTCATCTCGACTTCAGGGATATTACACCTAAATTCTTCTTCGACTTGAAGAAGTTCAATCCTTTCGGACCGGACAATCATAAGCCGATATTCGCTACCCTCAATGTATACGATTATGGTACAAGCAAGGTAGTAGGAAGAGATCAGGAACATATCAAACTGGAACTGGTGGACAACAAATCGAACAATGTAATGAACGGTATTGCTTTCGGGCAAAGCTCGCAAGCCCGTTACATCAAAACCAAGCAGTCGTTCAACATCTGTTACACCATCGAAGAAAATACACATCGGAGAGGAGAAATCCAACTTCAGATAGAAGACATAAAACCAAGCAGAAACAAAGCCTTATAACAGGCTACAGAGAAAGACAAGACACAGATGGACTACAAAAGCATTTTGAAACAATACTGGGGATACGATGACTTCCGCGGAATACAGGAAGACATCATCACCAGTATCGGCCAACAGCGGGATACGCTGGGACTAATGCCGACCGGAGGAGGTAAGTCCATCACGTTTCAAGTGCCGGCTCTTGCTCAAGAAGGGCTTTGCCTGGTCATCACGCCACTTATCGCATTGATGAAAGACCAGGTACGCAACTTGCGCGACCGGGGTATCAAGGCTATAGCTGTCTACTCGGGTATGACAAGAGAAGAAATTGTAGTCGCGCTTGAAAACTGTATCTTTGGCAACTATAAGTTTCTCTATATCTCTCCGGAACGACTGGATACAGAAATATTCCAGCAAAAGCTCCGCAGCATGAAGGTAAGCATGATTACGGTAGACGAATCGCACTGTATTTCTCAATGGGGATACGATTTTCGCCCTGCTTACCTCAAAATATCCGAAATACGAAAGCTGTTACCCGGTGTTCCGGTACTGGCTCTGACAGCAACTGCTACCCCTGAAGTCGTAAAAGACATTCAGGCACGTCTTGCCTTTAAGGAAGAAAATGTATTCCGCATGAGTTTCGAGCGGAAGAACCTGGCTTACATTGTACGGAATACAGAAAACAAAGCAGAAGAATTGCTCCACATTCTGAATCATGTACCGGGTTCGGCTATTGTATACACACGAAACAGAAAAAAGACAAAGGAAATCTGCCAGTTTCTCAACCAACAGGGAATCACTGCCACATTTTACCATGCCGGACTTCAAAATGACATCAAAGATCAGCGACAAAAGAGTTGGCTGACAGGAGAACATCGCGTGATGGTAGCTACCAATGCCTTCGGTATGGGCATAGACAAGCCGGATGTCCGACTGGTAGTACATGCCGACTTTCCAGATTCTCCCGAGGCGTATTTTCAGGAAGCAGGACGTGCCGGACGAGACGGAAACAAAGCATATGCCGTATTGCTCTATGCACAAAGCGACAAAGCCATTCTTCGCAAACGCATCTCCGATACTTTTCCTGAAAAAGAATACATACGCAAAGTATACGAAGATATCAACTTCTATTACCAGATGGCTCTTGGTGACGGATTGGGATGTACCTATGCATTCAACATCGATGAATTCTGTCACAACTTCAAGCACTTCCCCATTCAGGTAGACAGTGCCTTGAAGATACTGACCCGTGCCGGATATCTGGAGTATACCGACGAACAGGACAATGCTTCCCGCATCATCTTCACACTCCGGAGAGACGACTTATACCGTTTGCAGAAATACAATGCCGACACAGAAAAGCTGATTCATACCATTCTCCGTTCGTATACAGGTATATTCAGCGATTATGCTTATATCAGCGAAGATACATTGGCATTGCGAACCGGTTTGTCAAGACAACAAATCTACGAGACATTGGTCCTGCTCACCAGACAGCATATTCTGCATTACATTCCGGGAAAGAAAACCCCTTACATTATCTATACCTGCGAACGCCGCGATACTTCGCGTATTCATCTCAGAAAAGAAGTATACGAAGACCGCAAAGAAAGTTTCGAACGGCGCATACAAGCTATGCTGGAATATGCAGATGCCAAGGAACAATGCAGAAGCCGTATGCTGCTCCGGTATTTCGGAGAAAAGAATGAACACAATTGCGGACAATGTGATGTATGCCTGAAGAAACATCAAAGCGGATTGAAGCAGGGAGAATTCGACGACATTGCCGAAGCGATAAACGCCGAACTGAAAGCACATCCCTTGTCAGCTCATGAACTGATGGGAAAATTGGCTTACGATAAAGAAAAGGCTTCTTGCGTACTCCGGTATCTGATGGCAGAAGAAATCATTCAGGAAAGCGACGGAAAGCTCATCCTCACCAAGTCATAATCTCCTTAATGTTTCCACTTCACAAACAGAGAAAAGAAAGGTTTGCTTTTCGACTGAAGAAAAACACCTGCAGAGTGCAGAAGCACTGAAAACAAAATCAGTCCCAAGCCTACATAAAAACTGGCATTCAGTTCTTTGGCTTCGTGAAAAAGAAACATCGCTGCTATAATACTATAAATAGGCTCCAGATTGTAAGTCAGATTAAAAGTAAAGGCCGATATTTCTTCAACACCTGAATCTGTAAAATGTAAAGCAATACGGTGCAGACCGAAGCAAACAGAAGCAAGTAAACCAAATCGGTCAGTGAGGGAAGTATCGACGCAACGGGAAAGAAAGACAGATAAAGCGGAAGCAGACAGGATAACCCTAAAAAGCCTCCTCCCATCTCATACATCAGCATAGTGCTCGAAGTATATCCCACAGATACTTTCTTATTGCAGATAGTGAAAAGGGAAGCCAGTGCCGACGAAAGGATTCCCATACCTATTCCCAGACGGTAACGGGTATCAAAATGGAAAATAAGAATAATCCCCAACACTCCTATCAGACTGCATGCTATCTCTCCCAGCGATATACGATGACGGTTGATAAGCGGTTCGAACAAAGCTGTAAAAAAACTCATCAAAGACAAACAAACCACTCCGATGGATACATTCGAAGCCTTGATACTTCCATAGAAAAACAGCCAGTGAATGGCAAGCAACATTCCTACAGAACCTATTTTACACACATCACGGAAAGATACTCTCTTCAGCTTGCCCAACATCCACAGCAAAAGAAAAAACATCACGGTAGCAAACAGCATCCGATACCACACCAACAATCCCTCATTCAAGGATATTAAACGCCCAAAGATACCGGTAGCTCCTGCAATCAACACCGACACATGAAGTTTGATAAATGCCTCTTTCATTCTTTTAGTTTCTTTTTACGAGGGTGCAAAGATACAATTTATTTACACGCACCCCTTCAATATCCCGCTTCATATTCTATATTCCTTCCGGTTTTGAAGAGTATAATATTTTCCATATTTTTGTCGGTACAAAGTAAAAGACAAATGAAAAACATACTCCATAAAATACAGTCGCTATATCCTCTCTCAGATGCTACCATTGAAGAGCTGAAGGCTTATGTTACCCCATGCCGGTTTCCCAAAAGGTATCAGATGATTAAAGCCGATATGTTCTGCAAATATGCCTATTTCATAGAAAAAGGAATGACACGCTCTTTCTGGCTGGTAGACGGAGAAGAAATTACAACCTCCTTTGCCTGGGAAGGAAGCATTGTATTCAGTATGGACGAACTGTACTATCAGAAGAAAAGCGAGGAATATGTAGAAGCACTGGAAGAAGTGGAAGCTTATCGCATTTCTCTGACCGACCTGCGTCATCTGTTCGAAACCAATCTTGAATTATGCAACTGGGGCAGAATCATCCATCAGAACGAATATCGCCGTCTGCACCGCAGCCACAAGGAACGGCTTACGCTGCCGGCTAAAGAGCGGTATGAAGAGTTCAAGAAACAGTTTCCCGAAGTGTGTCAGCGGGTGAACTTAGGATTCATCGCTTCTTACCTTGGCATTACGTTGCCCACACTCAGCCGACTCAGGAGTGGAGAATAACAACATACAGTAAATCATACATACAGTAAATCATACATACAAAAGATGAAATCTACTTATAAAGACCAAAAGGTTACACATTATTTATATATTTGCAATTTGTAAAAACTAATTATCTACTATGGATCGCACAAATAAAATAGGCGAAAAGATTCAATCGCTACGAACAATAAAAGAAATCAGCAGAGAAGAACTTGCTGACCGTACCGGACTCTCAATCGAACAGATTGCACGTATAGAAGAAAATATCGATATCCCTTCTTTGGCTCCCCTCATCAAAATAGCCAGAGCATTGGGAGTACGGCTGGGAACCTTCCTGGACGACCAACCGGAAGAAGCCGGAGCAATTATCTGCCGCAAAGGTGACGCAGATGATACCATCAGTTTTTCGAATAATGCCACAGATTCCCGCCTGCATATGCGCTATCATTCTTTGTCGCGCAACAAGACAGACCGCCACATGGAGCCTTTCATCATCGACATAGAAGCCAATGAAACAGCTCAGTTCAGTCTGTCGGCACACGAAGGCGAAGAGTTTATCATGGTTTTACAAGGAATGGTCGAAATCAATTACGGAAAGTTTACCTATCTTCTGGAAGAAGGAGATACCATTTATTACGACTCGATTGTGCCGCATCATGTACATGCTTTCGAAGGACAGGAAGCAAAAATCCTGGCAGTAATTTATACTCCTATCTAAAAAACCGGCAATACCATGAAACAGTTATCGGAAAAGACACTGGGAGACTGGCTGGAGCATTGGGCAAGTCACACTCCCGACAAAGAATATATTGTATACTCCGACCGTAACCTGCGTTTTACCTGGAAAACATTCAATCAGCGGGTAGACAACATGGCCAAGGGATTGCTTGCCATCGGTATCACCCACGGTACACATGTAGGTATCTGGGCAGGAAATGTACCCGACTGGCTTACCTTTCTTTATGCATGCGCAAAAATCGGTGCTGTAGCTGTTACGGTCAATACCAACTACAAGCAGGCCGAACTGGAATATCTCTGCGAGAATTCGGATATGCATACCCTCTGTATTGTCAACGGAGAAAAAGACAGTAACTTTGTAGAGATGACTTATGCCATGCTGCCCGAACTGAAAACATTCGAGCGAGGACACATGAAAAGCAAACGGTTTCCCTGCATGAGAAACGTCATTTACATCGGGCAGGAAAAATACCGGGGAATGTACAATACATCGGAAATCCTGCTGTTGGGCAACAACATAGACGATGAGGTTCTGGCAGAAGCCAAAAAGAAAGTCAACTGCCACGACACGGTGAACATGCAATACACTTCTGGAACAACCGGTTTTCCAAAAGGTGTCATGCTTACCCATTACAACATAGCCAACAATGGTTTCCTGACAGGCGAACACATGAAATTTACATCAGACGATAAACTGTGTGTCTGCGTTCCTCTTTTCCACTGCTTCGGCGTGGTTCTGGCTACCATGAACTGTCTGACTCACGGATGTACACAAGTCATGGTAGAGCGCTTTGACCCGCTGCTGGTACTGGCCTCCATACACAAGGAGCGATGTACTGCACTCTACGGGGTTCCGACCATGTTCATTGCCGAACTGCATCATCCGATGTTCGACATGTTCGACCTCTCCAGTCTGCGTACCGGTATCATGGCCGGCTCACTCTGTCCGGTAGAACTGATGAAGCAGGTAGAAGAAAAAATGTTTATGCGCGTCACCAGTGTATACGGTCTCACTGAAGCCTCACCCGGTATGACTCACAGCCGTATAGACGACCCGCAGGAAGTAAGATTCAATACCGTAGGACACGACTTTGAGTTTACAGAAGTACGGGTAATCGATCCGGAAACCGGAGAAGAGTGTCCGGTAGGTGTACAAGGTGAAATGTGCAACCGCGGATACAATACCATGAAAGGATATTACAAGAATCCGCAGGCTACGGCAGAAGTCATCGATAAAAACGGTTTCCTGCATTCGGGAGACCTGGGTGTAAAAGATGAAAACGGAAACTACCGCATCACCGGACGCATCAAGGACATGATTATCCGGGGAGGAGAAAATATCTACCCCAGAGAAATAGAAGAATTCCTTTATCAGATGCCCGGTATCAAGGATGTGCAGGTAGCCGGTATTCCGTCGAAGAAATACGGAGAAGCAGTAGGAGCTTTCATCATTCTGCACGAAGGCTACAACATGAATGAGTTTGACGTACGCGACTTCTGTCAGGGAAAAATTGCCCGCTACAAGATTCCGAAATACATCTTCTTTGTGAAGGAGTTTCCGATGACAGGAAGTGGTAAAATACAGAAATTCAAATTAAAGGACATCGGTCTGGAACTCTGCAAGCAGCAAGGTATCGAAATTATTTAAGACATAAATACAACGATGGCGACACAATCTGTACTGATTATGTCGCCATTGTTGTATGACAGCAGTTTCATGCTGTATCCGACGTCGCCGTCCGTACAACCGGCGGTGTCGGCTATGAAATCAACGACGCTGTCCATAGAGCCGACGTCGCTGAATGCACGCAACGTCCATCACCAGACGGTTACGAAACAAGATCTTTTCTCAATTCTTCCGACAAGCCTCATATAAATCATAAACAGACAAACTCTTTTCAAAATCCTCCTGCGACAAAGCAGTACGAACCATCAGAGTAACCGGTTCCCCGGGAAGCAAATCGATATAATTATCGGAAAAAGTAGTTTCAAAATTATCACTGCACAAATATACCGCACGGGCAAAGCGGTTGCTCTGCAAGGTCACTTTAAAGCCTCCTTCTACCGGACGGATATCCTTCCGGATAGTTGCCGGAGCATAAGCTATCTCCTTCTGTGCAGCCAGAAAACAATTGTTGGCATAACATTTCCTGTCGTCTTCTTTCAGATATACATATACCACCACATCCTGAGGAGAAGCTCCATCCAACAGTCTGTCCAACTGCTCTTCGAATACACAAGAAGACGTATTCGGATTTATTTGAATCTGCTTTTCCAATGCACTGACTTTTCCACCTTCCAATTTCCAAACCTCTACCGATAACACCGTCTGCAAAGGCTCCCGGCGGTCGGACACTGCATATACACGCAGATTGCCCTCTTCTACAAGAGGAGACAAAAGTATATCGGAATAAGCCTTCCGTGCAAAATAATGCTGTGCTTTCCACCGGCCGTAATAATCCCGGCTCGACCACGATGCCACCGGCCAGCAATCGTTATGCTGCCAGAATAAAGAACCCATACAATACGGCATATCCCTGCGATGTGCTTCCATGGCTATCTTAATGGCATCGCCCTGCAAGACCTGAGTGAGATAAAGGAACGAGCGGAAATCTTTAGGTTCGCGATGTTCTGCAAGCATATAAGTTTCTATCAATTTGTTGGCATGCTCTCCCCCACGCTGATGGGCCATCATCACCTCGGAAGTAATATTCCAGTCTTCGGGACCCGACGTATAGCGTTTCACCGTTTCAAAATCGGGGAACGACTGAAAGCCATACTCACTGAAAAAACGGCTTCTTTCCTTATTATACTGCGAAATTGGTTCCCTTCCACCCCATACTCTCCAATAATGGCGGTCCCCGTTACAGTCGTCGTTTACCTGTCCTTCGAGTCCGAAAGGTGAAGAGGGCAGATAAAAACGGTCGGGGTCTTCTTCGCTTACCACCAAAGGCAATGTTTCCAGATACTGTTTATCCATCTGCGCCTTAATCAGCCGGGCATATTCCGGATTCTGTTCGTTGTATTTTTTTGCCCAGCCCCATCCGTACCAGGCTTCATTGCACTCGTTGTTTCCACACCAGATGGCAATACAAGGATGATTACGCAAACGGCGTACATTATCGATTGCTTCCCGACGCACATTCTCCAACCATTCGCCTTCTGCCGGATAGAGACTACATGCAAACATAAAGTCCTGCCATACCAGGATACCGTATTCATCGCAAAGGTCGTAGAAAATATTGTTTTCATAAATTCCTCCTCCCCACACACGAAGCATATTCATATGTACATCTACTGCATCCTGAATGGTTTTCCGGTAATTCTCTTCCGTTACCCGCGGAAGGAAATTATCTTGTGGTATATAGTTCGCCCCTTTCATAAATACAGGACGTCCGTTGAGTTCGAAGAAAAACGAAGTTCCATGCGAATCGGGTTTTCGTATCACCTTCAACGAACGAACTCCTACCCTATCCTGATGTACGTCGGCAGTCTGTTTACCCACAACGAGCGTTGTTTCAAACGTATACAGATGTGGATTGCCCAACCCGTTGCTCCACCACAGTTCAGGATTTTTCATGACAAAAGGCAATTCCACCTTATTTACTCCCTGCTTCAAGGAAGTCTTTACACGTGCCAACACCTTTCCGTTGTCAGTATCAGTCAGTACCACAAAAGCATCGGTCATCTCCTTGTCGGCCACCACCTCAATCTGTCCGGTCAGTACAGCTTTCTTCTCACTGACTTCATGCTGACGGATGAACACATTGCTGATACGTGCATCGTTCCATGCCTCCACACATACCGGACGCCAGATTCCCGAAGTCACCAGACGAGGTCCCCAATCCCATCCATAATGATAACCGGCCTTCCGGGCAAATACACTCACCTTCTTATTAAATACACCTCCATTCTCCGACTGGTCGTTTCCCGCAGCATATTGATATGGCAATGCATCCCATTTGGGAATATCCACTTTCAAAGGAGAATGAAAATAAATACGCAGAGTATTTCCGGATGACTTGACCAGTGACTTGACCTCCACTCTCCATTCCCGAAACATATTGTCGGCTTTTAGAATCAAAGAATCATTCAGATACACATCGGCATACGTATCCAATCCCTTAAAAAGCAAATCGATATTCTGTCTGTTCAAAAATTCATCGGAAAGGGAAAAAGACGACTCATATATCCAGTCTTCTTTATCAATCCACTGTACTCCCCGTTCATTCAAACGGTAGTAAGGATCTTCTATTATTCCGTTATTCATCAAGTCGGTATGCACGACTCCAGGCACTGTAGCCGGGTACCAATTAGACAGTCTGGCCTGACGAAATTGCCATCCTTCATTCAGTTCCATACGTAAAGGAGCTGCCGAAAGCCAGGTTCCACAGCCTAAAGAAAAGGCTGTCAATGCTGTATAGCGTAATAGTTGCGAAAAGTTTTTCATAGAATTATTTCTCATCAATTCAATTTTATAATCTTATCTTTCACAGGCAGACTAGCCGATAGGCTATATACCTTAAAAGGAAAGGGGATGAAAAGCTGTATCAATCCGTCTTTCATCTCCTTTCTATTCACATTTGCCAATGCAAACTACTGTCTACTAAAACTTACTATTAGTCTTTTCTGACAATCTTCACCAGCAATGTCTTTCCATTTGGTTTTCCCTTCATGTCATGCGATTCTGATTTCACCAATCCGACTCCTTTCGCATACCATTCGGTAATGCGTTCGGTTTCCGATTTTACCAGAATCTTAGTCCGTTTCAGATAGGAAATCTTGATACATTCAAATCTTCCGGCAGTAGTACCGATGGAATCTTTTCCCATATAAGCAGCTCCCGAGATTGTAACCTCGTTCTTCAGCATATTGGAAATTAAAGAATAAGAACGTTCAGGAATAGATTCTCCTCCCTCAGCTCCATCTTTTATGACAAATGAGTTATCTCCTTTAAATTTCAGTTTCTCCTCGAAAAGAGCATGCGCCTTTTCGTCGTATTTTTCCGGGTCAAGATCGGCTTCAACATAAGGGCCATACATCAAATCCTGTTTGCAAACGGTATTCTGTCCGTCATAACTCCAGTCGTACAATGTATAGCTGGTATTATTTTTCGCCTTATTGGCCACAAGTTTCATATAATAAGTAGCTTTTGCCGCATTGCCGTTCTCCTCAGCCTTGGTTACAGTTACTGTTCCGTTCGAAATACTTTGTCCAGCCTCATCGTAGCTTACATAATGAAGTTCAGTACCTTGCTTCGTACAAAAATATTGTGCCTGCATACTATGTACCATCAGCAATCCAAGCACAGTAAACATTAATTTTCTCATTGTTCTATTTGTTTAATTAATTTGTCATCTGTTAAGATGGGGCAAACTTACAAATTTATTTCCATCAAAAATGCTTTTTCGTTCTTTTTCAAAGAAAACAGCAGTGTCAGTTATCATTTTCTAACTATATTTAAAGAATATAGGATGCGGCTCGACATTACCTTCGTTCAAAAGCAAGCTTTTGACTTGGTACTGCGCTCACCTTTAACTATATTTGCAACACTTAACGATTAAAACCAAATATATCATGGGCTTATTTACATCTTTGTTCGGCGGAAACAAGTCGAACGAATGTCAGGAAGACAAGCAGAAAAAGAAAAATTTTGAAATATTGAAATACGACGGTATCCGCGCCCGCAACATGCGCCAGCTGCCTTATGCCATTAAATGTTTTGAAGAAGCCATTGCACTGAATGAAGAAACAGAAACCATGCAATTGCTGGCTACCACCTACATACAGGCAGACCGCACAGAGGATGCACGCAATATACTGAACCGGCTTTGCGAAAAAGAACCGGAAAATGTAAATGCTTTACTTTCATTGGCCAACGTATGCCACATGCAACAAGATTACGACAGTATGGCTTCTGCATGTGAAAAAGCAATACAGATTGCTCCCGAAAATACTACAGCCCTTTATCTGGCTGGAAAAGCAGAACACTCCCGCCACAACGATTTACAGGCTATAGTAATGCTGACCAAAGCTATTACACAAAACGAAACCTTTACAGAAGCTTATCTGCTCCGTGCAGAGGTACTTTGGAGCATGAGACAAGCTAAAGATGCTTTGGAGGATATCGAGAAGGTTTTATCGCTCGATGCAAACGAAGAAAAAGCATTATTGATAAAGGGGGAAATTGAAGCGGCACTGGGACATACAGAACAGGCTTTCGAATGCTTCAATCAGGTAGCAGAACTGAATCCTTTCAACGAAAACTCTTATCTTCTGAAAGGAACTTTGCAGATAGAGCTGAAAAACTTCGACCAGGCTATCGAAACTTATGAAGAAGCTATCGAACTGATGCCCGACAATGCCAAACTGTATCAGGAACGCGGACGGGCACGCCTGCTGAAAGGAGATAAGGAAGGCTCGATGGCCGACTTGAAAAAAGCCATCGAACTGAATCCTGAAAATGAGAACCAGATAAACGGTCACTTCAAGAACTTTGAAGATACAGGAAAAGGTATCTTGTGGTAAGACTGCCCTACAAGATAAAAACAACGTTCGGCAAGAAATCACCTGATGGATGTATCAGCATCCGTATTGGTAATTGTTCTTGCCGAACGTTTTATATATCTACTTTATAATAGAGATTGATTTTATCAGAACTGGAAAATAGCCGTCACAACCAGACGATGATTTAAGATAGAGTGTGAACTGATTGCCTTTGCCTGGTTATCAAATTCGTCTCCATACCACGCACTACACAACGAATACTCTGCACCCAGTTTCCAATGATTGCGGTTGTAAGTGAGTTCTGCACTTCCTGTAACAAGCTGGTCGAGTGTTGTACCGGTGCCCAATACTCCTTGTACATCTTCTCCCGCACCCAAATTCTTCAGATAACCGAAGAACAAAGCCGGACGCCAGGTCTTCCCATATGCAATATTCAACCAGGTAGAGGAAGTACGCAGCGGAGTATACTCCTGCTTGCCATTATGAGTGTCTATCGAAGTAATGCCATATCCTCCTACCGTACTGGTCTGTGTCAAATTGGATCCCAATACAGTCTTAGCCGATACCAACAGCTGGTCGTATGTATATTTTACATGAGCCTCAGCCGAAACACCTGTAATACGTTCACTTACCTTGTAAGTTTCACCGTTTATCACAGAGTTGACACGCGGAACGATGGAAGACACGTGTACACCGGCTCCAGCCAACAGACCGGTCTGTTTATAGTCTACACCGGCATAGAATTCCGGGACACAACTGTTTTTCAAGAAGTTCTGGCTTTTCTGTGTAGCAGTGCTTCCAGCCACATTGGTAGAAGGTCCGACAGACAAATATTGCGACTGCCAGATAGCAGCTGCCGTAAGCATAAAGTGTTTGGCTGTATAACGGTAACGGATTTGAGGAGCACGGCTAAACGGCTGATAAGGTGCTCCCATATTCAGGTTCAGAATTTCAGGAGCTACATCTCCGTACAATGGATGCCAGGTCTGTCCGACAAGCAAGGCCGATTTTCCCCAGTCCAAGTTGAAATACACATGACGCAGACGGAACATGGAATAGGAAGTACCCGATCCGCGAAAATCGACTTCTACTTTAGCCGAAGTCTTGACCTTTCCCCACATCGGTCCCTTTACATCCACTCCTAAACGAGTATATAAAGTATAAAAATTACCATTTGCAGCACTGTTCAAATCATTTCCATCCGGATCCAGTACTTCATCTTGCGGATACATGTAAAACAAACCATCTACCGTTTCAGAATTGGCACGGCTGTTATAAAACAAATCCGTACGTACCTGACCATAGAATTTGTAGTCAAATCCTTTTTTCTGGGCAAAAGCAGTGGCAGACACTCCGAGCACTGCCGCCATAAAAAGACATCTCTTCTTCATTCTTAACATGATATTAAAAAAACACGGCTGCAAAGATACTGATTTTTATCATACCCATGCACATCAGAAATAAAAGCCAAAGCCAATCTTAAAACCTAACTTACTGTACTCCGAACAGTTCATGAAACTCAAATCGTAATATACGGCAGGTTCTATGGTAACCGTTCCATTCAGAAAGAAGGCATATCCCAGTTCAGGAGTCATGCAAACAATATTTTTCCGGTTGACAGAATTCGACAAATGTTTATAAGCAAATCCTAAACCGCCATATACTCCACAATTCGACAAATAATAACGTGCTCCTACCCCCAATGCAGTTTCATCCATTCCATTTTCTACATATTCGCCTTTGAAGTTAATCAGCACAGATAGATTATCTACCACAAAAGCTCCTCCCTCTACATTCAGTCCGAAGTTCGTTCCTTCATATTTACTGTGTGATAGGTTTAATCCGGTAAGAGAAGTGTTGACAAAAAACGTCCCTTCTTCAAACTGTGCTTTAGCTTGTACGCACGCCATTAACAGTACACACACAATAGTGATTTTCTTCCACATAAATACATTCAGAATTAAATTGTTATTCTATTTCAATCAAAAAAAGACAGCAAACCATATATCTGCTGTTCGTGCACAAAAATAACAATTCCACTGTTGAAGTACAAAATTTCATGTCTAAAATACTTTTCTATCCTTCTGTAATATTAATCCGGTATTCCAACCGTAATCGATAAAAACAAGAACAGCAACTTATATTGTAGTACAACAAAGCCATATCAATTTCACAAAAAAAAGAAGGAGATGGCTTTAAATAAAAAAGTCACACTATCTTTGCAAAAACAACAGATGTCTATGCGCTTATCCATTTTATTATTCTTGACGGGGTTGTTGAGCTACCTGCCTCTCTGCGCACAACCCAAAAACGAAATACGTGCTACGTGGCTTACTACTTTGGGAGGGCTGGATTTCCCTTCTTCCAAAGCCAGTTCTGCGGCCGGTATCCAGCGACAAAAACAGGAATTATATAAAATATTAGATGAACTGAAACAGGCTCATATCAATACAGTACTCTTTCAGACCCGTCTGAGAGGCGATGTGATTTATCCTTCTGCCATCGAAACTTTTGCAGAATCGCTTACCGGACATGAAGGACGGAATCCGGGCTATGACCTGCTGGAATTTGCAACAGCTGAATGCCATAAAAGAGGCATGGAACTTCATGCATGGATTGTGACCATACCGGTAGGTAACAACCGACAAGTGAAACTGTTGGGTAAGAACTCAGTCGTAAAGAAGTATCCTCAGCTCTGTAAACAATACAAAGGAAGCTGGTATCTGGATCCCGGACAACCGGGCACTGCCGATTACCTTACTCGCCTGGTACGGGAAATTGTATCCCGATACGACATTGACGGCATCCATCTCGATTATATCCGCTATCCGGAACGTGCCCAACAGTTTCCGGACAATGCCACTTTCCGCAAATATGGAAAAGGACAAAACTTGGAACAATGGAGACGGGATAACATCACCCGCATCGTACGCAGAATCTATACGGAAGTAAAGACACTCAAGCCTTGGGTAAAGGTCAGCAGTTCGCCTGTAGGGAAATATGCCGACACGCAACGATACAGTTCGCACGGGTGGAATGCTTACGAAACAGTATATCAAGATGCTCAGGCATGGCTGAAAGAAGGCATACACGATGCACTCTTTCCCATGATGTATTTCCCCAACAATCATTTCTATCCTTTTGCTTTAGACTGGAAAGAGAACAAAAGCAACCGATGGGTAGTTCCGGGACTGGGTATTTATTTTCTTCATCCCAAAGAAAAGAACTGGGATGCAGCCGAAATAATCCGTCAGATTCATTTCATACGAAAAAGCGGACTGGACGGAGAAGCTTATTTCCGAAATCGTTTTCTGCTGGAAAATACAAAAGGGATATTAAGTACCTTAAAAAACAGTTTTTATCAGACACCTTCCTTCGTTCCTCCCATGACGTGGGCAGACAGCATTGCTCCATCGGTTCCCGATACTCCGGTTTTGCACGAAACAAAAGAAGGAATACACCTTTCATGGTCTCCTTCAACTGATAACAGTACATTACCGGTACACTATCGTGTTTATGCATCCAATTTTTATCCAGTTGATATCACACAAGCTGAACATATCGTAGAAACACGGATAGACACAACTTGTTATACCACTTCATCTTCCCAACTATATTGGGCTGTGACAGCAGTAGACCGATATGGCAACGAAAGTCAACCGCTCTACTTTAAGACAATATCAGAAGAAAGCCTTCCGATATGGAACCATTTGCCCGACCTTCCTGCAGGCGGTATCCTGATAATATACGATGCCACGGGAACTGAACTTTTCCGTACCTCGGATATTCACTCCCAGCAGATACAAAATCTGGCTCCGGGATTTTACAGAATCAAGATTTTAACCGACAACGGGCAAAGCATAGCAACAGGAAGCATCGTAAGATAAGGTTTTATGTATAAATCGTATGGATATAAGCAAAATAATCCGTACTTTTGCATATTCAATTGAAGAAATAAAACAAACTTATTACTATATCTCATGAGCAATCAACGATACATGCAGCGCGGCGTATCCGCATCGAAAGAAGATGTACACAACGCCATCAAGAACATTGACAAAGGTATTTTCCCGAAAGCATTCTGCAAAATCATCCCAGATATCCTGGGAGGCGATCCGGAATATTGCAATATCATGCATGCCGACGGAGCCGGCACCAAATCATCACTGGCTTACCTGTACTGGAAAGAAACCGGTGATTTGTCTGTATGGAAAGGTATCGCACAGGATGCTTTGATTATGAACATCGATGACTTGTTGTGCGTAGGAGCAGTAGACAACATTCTGGTTTCTTCTACTATCGGACGAAACAAACTGCTTGTACCGGGAGAAGTAATCTCTGCCATTATCAACGGTACTGATGAGTTATTGGCAGAACTTCGCGAAATGGGTGTAGGTGTATATGCAACCGGTGGTGAAACTGCTGATGTAGGCGACTTGGTTCGTACTATCATTGTAGACAGTACCGTGACTTGCCGTATGAAACGCAGTGATGTAATCGACAATGCCAACATCCGTCCGGGTGATGTAATTGTAGGTCTGGCTTCTTACGGACAGGCCACTTACGAAAAAGAATACAACGGTGGTATGGGAAGCAATGGTCTGACCAGTGCCCGTCACGATGTATTCAGCAAGTATTTGGCAGAGAAATATCCGGAAAGCTACGACAAGGCAGTACCTGAAGATTTGGTTTACAGTGGTAATTTGAAACTGACAGATAGTGTAGAAGGTTCTCCGCTGGATGCCGGTAAACTGGTACTTTCACCAACACGTACTTATGCACCGGTTGTGAAGAAGTTACTGGATGCACTTCGCCCGCAGATTCACGGTATGATACATTGCTCAGGTGGTGCACAGACTAAAGTATTGCATTTCGTAGGCGATAACTGCCGTGTGATCAAAGACAACCTCTTCCCTGTTCCTCCTTTGTTCCGCACCATCAAAGAACAGAGTGGTACTGACTGGGACGAAATGTACAAAGTGTTCAACATGGGACATCGTCTGGAAGTTTACCTGTCACCGGAACATGCAGAACAGGTTATCGAAATCAGTAAATCGTTCAATATCGATGCACAGATTATAGGACGTATCGAAGAAAGTAACGGTACAAAAGAACTGATTATAAAGAGCGAATTCGGAGAATTCAAATACTAAGAAAAAAATGATACAGGATGAGGCAATGCATCCTGTACCATTTTATCAAAACAGCAGCCAATAAGAAATATGAAATATTCTTTACTCATAATTACAGCACTTGCCCTTGCATTCGCTATTTGGCAAAATCGCGTTTACCAAAAAAGTATTATAGATAATCTAAGCAGATCTTATCGAAGATGCATAGTTATACTTATGTGGATAAGTTATATTGCTGCCGCATATTTTTTGATAAGTGAATTGATTCTTTATTGGAGCGAGCATGGGTTTAATTGGCGAGTTGTAATAAAAATCCTCGTCAGCGCAGGATGGATCACTATATTATATAGAAGTATTACATTGAAAAATACACTAGCAAAGAAACTGTGGAAATAAAGTGATATGGCAGAAAACAATACCATTTTAGAAAAGCTGGAAGGCTTGGTAGCCCGCTTCGAGGAAGTATCAACTTTGATTACAGACCCGAACGTAATTGGCGATCAGAAACGATACGTAAAACTGACCAAAGAATACAAGGAACTGGGAGACATCATGGCAGCCCGCAAAGAGTACCTGCAATGCCTGAACGGACTGGAAGAAGCCAAAATGATGATGTCTGAAAATGATCCGGAAATGAAAGAAATGGCTCGTGAAGAAGCTGCTGCCTGCGAAGCCCGTATTCCGGAATTGGAAGAGGAAATCAAATTATTATTGGTTCCTGCCGACCCACAAGACGACCGTAATGCAATTCTTGAAATCCGTGGTGGTACAGGAGGAGACGAAGCTGCAATCTTTGCCGGCGACTTGTTCCGTATGTATTCTAAATATTGCGAATCAAAAGGTTGGAAACTGGAAGTATCAAGTGCCAATGAAGGAGCTGCCGGCGGTTTTAAGGAAATCATCTGTTCTGTAACCGGAGACAAGGTATATGGAACTTTAAAATACGAATCGGGGGTACACCGTGTACAGCGTGTACCCGCTACTGAAACACAAGGACGTGTGCATACCTCAGCTGCATCGGTTGCCGTACTTCCCGAAGCCGAACCTTTTGATGTAGAAATCAACGAAGGAGAAATCAAATGGGATACATTCCGAAGCGGTGGTGCAGGAGGACAGAACGTAAACAAGGTGGAATCTGGAGTTCGTTTGCGTTATAACTGGAAGAACCCGAATACCGGAGTGGTAGAGGAAATCCTTATTGAGTGTACCGAAACCCGAGACCAGCCGAAGAACAAGGAACGTGCACTCTCACGTCTGCGTACCTTTATCTACGATAAGGAACATCAGAAATACATCGATGATATTGCTTCCAAGCGTAAAACAATGGTAAGCACGGGCGACCGTTCGGCCAAGATCCGTACATACAATTATCCACAAGGACGTATTACCGATCATCGTATCAACTATACCATTTATAATCTGGCTGCATTCATGGATGGAGACATTCAAGACTGTATCGACCATCTGATTGTAGCAGAAAATGCAGAACGTCTGAAAGAAAGTGAATTGTAAACAAATAAAAACAACCAGAATATGAATAAGCAAGAATTATTTGAGAACATCAAACGTAAACAGTCTTTCCTGTGTGTAGGATTGGATACCGATATAAAGAAAATCCCAGAACATTTACTGAAAGAAGAAGATCCAATCTTTGCTTTCAACAAAGCCATTATTGACGCTACAGCACCTTACTGTATCGCTTACAAACCCAATTTGGCTTTCTACGAGAGTATGGGTATAAAAGGATGGATTGCTTTTGAAAAAACAGTAGAATACATCAAGACAAACTATCCGGATCAGTTTATCATTGCAGATGCCAAGCGTGGAGATATCGGTAATACTTCAGCCATGTATGCCCGCACATTCTTCGAAGAACTGAATATCGACTCTGTAACTGTAGCACCTTACATGGGCGAAGACAGCGTGACTCCATTCCTTACTTATGAGGGAAAATGGGTGATTCTGCTGGCGTTGACATCAAACAAGGGCTCACACGACTTCCAGTTGACTGCAGATACAGAAGGAGAACGCCTGTTTGAAAAAGTTTTACGCAAATCTCAGGAGTGGGCAAACGACCAAAACATGATGTATGTAGTAGGCGCAACTCAGGGACGTATGTTTGAAGACATCCGCAAAATCGCTCCAAACCACTTTCTGTTGGTTCCCGGCATCGGAGCTCAAGGTGGTTCTTTGGAAGAAGTTTGTAAATACGGTATGACCAAAGAATGCGGCCTGATTGTTAACTCCAGCCGTGCAATCATCTACGCTGACAAGAGTGAGAACTTTGCTCAAGTAGCCGGAGAAGAAGCACATAAGGTACAGCAGCAAATGGCAGAACAATTGAAGATTCATCAGATCTAATTCAATCATCTGATTTTACATCATAAAAAGGGATGAAATAGTTTTTAAAAGCTATTTCATTCCTTTTTTCTATCTAATATGAGCAAGAATTAAGTATAGGAAAGAGAAATAATTAGCATTTTGTACGGATATATAAAAAAAAAATACGTAATTTGCATAATTAACAATGTATATGTCCTTACCAAGACTGTACAAAGAAACTATTTTACACGTATATAAAGAACAAAAAAATTAAGTTATGGAGTTCTCAGCCAAACAGATTGCAGAATATATCCAAGGAGTTATAATCGGAGATGAAGAAGCAACTGTGCATACTTTCGCAAAAATTGAAGAAGGTATTCCAGGAGCACTGTCATTTCTTTCGAATCCCAAATATACACATTACATATACGACACAAAATCGTCTATTGTATTAGTTAACAAAGATTTCCAACCCGAACGCGATATACAGGCAACTCTGATTAAAGTTGACAATGCTTACGAAAGCCTTGCCAAACTGATGACTCTATACGAAATGAGTAAACCGAAAAAAAGCGGTATTGATCCTTTGGCTTCCGTTGCAGCCTCAGCTAAAATAGGTAAAAATGTATATATCGGAGCCTTTGCATGCATAGAGGAAGGGGCTGAAATTGGAGATAATGCTTACATTCACCCACATGTAACTGTAGGCTGTAATGCAAAAGTAGGAGAAAATACAATTTTATATCCTCAGGTAACTATTTATCACGACTGCCGTGTAGGAAACCAATGTATAATTCATGCAGGAGCGGTTATCGGAGCCGATGGTTTCGGCTTTGCTCCCAGTGCTGAAGGTTATGAAAAGATCCCTCAAATCGGTATTGCAATCATAGAAGATAACGTGGAAATAGGTGCCAATACTTGTATTGACCGTTCTACTATGGGAGCTACCATCGTACACAAAGGAGTAAAACTAGACAATTTGATTCAAGTAGCCCACAATGTAGAAGTAGGCAGCCATACAGTAATGGCTTCGCAAGTAGGTATTGCCGGTTCTACCAAGATAGGCGAATGGTGCATGTTTGGCGGACAAGTAGGAGTAGCCGGACATATACAAATAGGCGACCATGTGAATGTAGGAGCCCAATCCGGTATTCCAGGAAATACCAAGTCAGGCAGCAGTTTGATGGGATATCCTGCTATCGAGCCCAAACAGTTTGCACGTTCATCGGCTGTATTCAAGAAATTACCGGATATGTATAGCGAACTGGGACGCCTGCAAAGAGAAATAGAAGAACTAAAAAAACAACTTAATAAATAAGCCCATGTTGAAACAACAAACATTAAAAGGCAGTTTTTCACTGAATGGCAAAGGACTCCATACTGGAGTTAAACTGACTGTCACATTTAATCCTGCCCCAGAACATCACGGGTATAAAATTCAGCGAATTGATTTAGACGACCAGCCTATCATCGATGCTGTAGCTGAAAATGTAGTTGACACCACTCGCGGTACTGTTCTGGAAAAGAACGGAGTAAAAGTCAGTACCGTAGAACATGCACTGGCAGCTCTTTATGCAGCCGGTATAGATAACTGTCTGATTCAGGTAAACGGTCCGGAATTTCCAATTTTGGACGGTAGTGCCAAAGCATATGTAGAATGCATCAAGCGTGTAGGAATAGAAGAACAAGCTGCTCCTAAAGATTTTTATATTATCAAATCAAAAATTGAATTCAGAGACGAAGCTACCGGTTCTTCCATCATCGTTCTTCCCGACGATAAGTTCAGTGTAAACACACTGATTTCATACGACTCGAAGATTTTAACCAATCAGTACGCCACATTGGAAAATATGGCAGACTTCCCTACTGAAATTGCTTCAGCACGTACATTTGTATTCGTACGCGAAATCGAGCCATTGTTGAACGCCGGTCTGATCAAAGGAGGTGATCTAGACAATGCAATCGTTATTTACGAGAAGCAAATGACTCAGGAAAACTTCGACAAGCTGGCTGATGTCATGGGAGTTCCTCACATGGATGCTACTCAATTAGGATATATCAACCATATACCTTTGGTATGGCCTAACGAACCTGCGCGCCACAAATTGCTGGACATTATCGGCGATTTGGCTTTGATCGGTAAACCTATCAAGGGACGCATCATCGCTACCCGCCCAGGACACACCATCAACAACAAGTTTGCACGTCAGATCCGCAAAGAAATTCGTCTGCACGAAATACAAGCTCCGGTATACAATTGCAATGAAGCACCAATCATGGATGTGAACCGCATCCGCGAACTGTTGCCTCACCGCTACCCGTTCCAGCTGGTAGACAAGGTAATTGCTATTGGAGCAAATCACATTGTGGGAGTAAAGAATGTAACTTCAAACGAGCCATTCTTCCAAGGACACTTCCCTCAGGAACCAGTCATGCCGGGAGTACTGCAGATAGAAGCAATGGCACAGGTCGGTGGTCTGTTGGTTTTAAACTCACTGGATGACCCGGAAAAATACTCTACATACTTCCTGAAAATAGACAATGTAAAATTCCGTCAGAAGGTTGTTCCTGGAGATACACTGATTTTCCGTGTAGAACTGATGGCTCCAATCCGTCGTGGAGTTTCTACCATGAAAGGTTATATATTCGTAGGCGAAAAAATTGTCTGCGAAGCTGAGTTCATGGCACAAATAGTAAAAAATAAATAATAAACGATTCACTCAGATATATGATAAGCCCGTTAGCATACATACACCCTGAAGCTCAAATCGGAGAAAACGTAGAGATTGGTCCTTTTGTTTTTATCGATAAAAATGTAGTCATTGGCGATAATAATATCATCATGCCCAATGCCAACATTATGTATGGTTCACGCATAGGAAACAACAACCGCATTTTCCCGGGAGCTGTCATAGGAGCTGTTCCTCAGGATTTAAAATTCCGTGGAGAAGAAACAACTGCAGAAATAGGAGACAACAATACAATTCGCGAAAATGTCACCATCAACCGTGGAACAGCAGCGAAAGGCAAAACTGTAGTAGGAAGCAATAATCTTCTGATGGAAGGAGTTCATGTAGCTCATGACACCATCGTAGGCAGCAACTGTATTATTGGAAACTCTACAAAAATGGCAGGTGAAGTCATTATCGACGACAATGCCATTGTAAGCGCCAATGTCTTAATGCACCAATTTTGCCGGGTAGGAGGATATGTCATGATTCAAGGCGGATGCCGCTTCAGCAAAGACATTCCCCCATATATCATTGCAGGAAGAGAACCCATTGCTTACAGTGGAATCAATATAATCGGATTACGCCGCAGAGGATTTTCAAATGAAGTGATTGAAAATATCCACAATGCATACCGCATTATTTACAACAGTGGAAAGAATGTAAGTGATGCACTGGTACAGATACGGGAAGAAATACCTTCTACTCCCGAAATAGAATATATCATTTCATTCATTGAAAATTCGGAAAGAGGAATTATCCGATAAAAAGATTTTTATATCTTTACTACATCAAACAAAGTAAAAAAGATGGTATATAAATTTAGAATCATATCCGATGAAGTTGATGATTTCTTAAGAGAAATCAAAATCGACTCTGATGCTTCATTTTACGAACTGCATGAAGCTATTCTGAAATGTACTGGTTATAAAGACGACCAGATGACTTCTTTCTTTGTCTGTGATGATGACTGGGAAAAACAAACAGAAATTACACTGGAAGACATGGGAGGAGGAAGTTCGGAAGAAGATACTTATATCATGCGTGAAACTCGTTTGAGCGAACTCCTGGAAGAAGAAAAGCAGAAAATGCTGTATGTATTCGATCCGCTGTCCGAACGTGTATTCTTTATCGAATTGTCCGAAATTATCACAGGAAAGGACTTGGATAAGGCTGTTTGCTCCAGAAAAGAAGGAATGCCTCCTGCACAGACAATCGACTTCGACCAGCAGATGAACACCAATGCTGCACTCGATTTGGATGAAAACTTCTACGGCGATCAGGAATTTGATATGGAAGATTTCGACCCGGAAGGTTTTGATATGGGAGGAGGAGGAAATCCTTACGACGAAGACAGATATTAAGAAACAACCGTCTTACCTATAAAGCCGGATATATTCATCTAATACATTCCGGCTTAATCAAGCGAATAGTCTTGTAAACACCTTTAGAGGATTTATTACAAGATTATTCGCTTTATTTGAATCAATTCCAATACCCTTTTTCAGATGAATAAACCTACTCTCATTGTAATTATCGGCCCTACAGGAATTGGAAAGACAGAACTCAGCCTTTCTATTGCCGAAGCATATCATACCTCCATCATTTCGGCAGACTCTCGTCAACTTTATGCTGATTTAAAGATTGGTACTGCCGCCCCTACTCCGGAACAATTGAAGCGTGTTCCCCACTATTTCGTCGGGACACTGAAACTGACCGACTATTACAGTGCAGCACAATATGAAACAGAAGTGCTGAAAACACTGGAACACCTTTTCCAAACCAATCCGGTAGTGGTAATGACCGGAGGTTCTATGATGTACGTAGATGCCGTATGCAAAGGAATAGACGACATTCCGACCGTAGACAAAGAGACACGTGAATTAATGATTCAGCGGTACGAAACCGAAGGACTGGAAAGGCTTTGTGCAGAATTGAAGCTGCTGGATCCGGAATACTACAACATCGTAGATTTAAAGAATCCCAAGCGAGTGATCCATGCCCTCGAAATATGTTATATGACCGGAAAGACATATACCTCCTTCCGTACACGTACCACAAAAGAACGTCCATTCCGCATCATAAAAATAGGATTGAAACGAGACAGAGAAGAACTGTACGAGCGAATCAATAAGCGCGTAGACATAATGATGGAAGAAGGGTTACTGGAAGAAGCGCGTAGCGTATACCCCTACCGACAATTAAATTCGCTTAACACCGTAGGATACAAAGAATTATTCAACTATCTGGACGGACAATGGGAATTGCCCTTTGCTATCGAAAAAATAAAACAGAATTCGCGTATTTACTCGCGCAAACAGGTAACGTGGTTTAAAAGAGACGAAGAAATAACCTGGTTCCATCCCGATCAGCAAGAAGAAATTCTAAAATATATTTCAGAGTGTTTGAAAAAAGAATAAAACCCACCTTGATAACCATCACAAAAAAGGCTGCCCGGTTATTGTGAAAACAATAATCGGGCAGTTCTTTATACAGTAAGCCCTTATGCCAGCACACGGAGAATATAAATAACATAAAGAAACATTTTACAGCATATAAAATACATATCAACACAAATTTATCACATAAAACATCAAATCATACATAAATATTGGTTTAATATAATTATTTGTTATTTTTGCAACCCAAGAATACACATAATATCTTTTCAATATGGTAGAGTTGTTTAAAGAGATCAGCTCATTGGTATGGGGATGGCCAATGATTATCATGCTGCTGGGTACACATTTATTTTTAACGATAAAATTAAAATTTACGCAACTGTATTTATTGAAGGCAATAAAACTATCCTTCAACAGTGATAAAAATGCAAGCGGAGACGTCAGCCAGTTTGGTGCATTGGCCACATCGCTGGCGGCCACCATAGGAACCGGCAATATCATTGGTGTAGCCACAGCTGTAGCTTTAGGCGGTCCGGGTGCCGTATTCTGGTGCTGGCTTACGGGAATACTGGGTATATCGACCAAATATGCCGAAGCTTTGATTGCCGTAAAATACAGAACGAAGAATGCTTCAGGAGAAATGATTGGAGGACCTATGTATGCCCTTGAAAAAGGATTAGGACTGAAATGGATGGGAATTATCTTTTGTATTTTTACATCTCTTGCAGCCTTTGGTATTGGCAATACGGTACAGGCCAATTCCATATCCCTGCTACTAAACGAATCGTACGGTATCTCTCCCCATCTAAGCGGAATAGTAATGAGCCTCCTCACGGCTCTGGTTGTAATCGGAGGAGTGAAAAGTATAGCCAGAGTATGTACAGCTTTGGTTCCTTTTATGGCTGTACTATACGTATTAGGATGCTTCTACATATTATTCATCAACAGAGCTTATGTAGCCGATGCCATCAGTCTGATATTCAACTCAGCTTTTTCTACTCAAGCGGCAGGGAGCGGCTTTGTAGGAAGTACCATCATGATAGCAGCACGCTACGGCATAGCACGTGGCCTGTTTTCCAATGAATCAGGATTAGGCTCTGCACCTATTGTAGCTGCCGCTGCCCAAACCAGAAATCCGGTACGGCAGGCCTTAGTTTCATCGACCGGTACCTTTTGGGATACAGTTGTAATCTGTGCACTGACGGGTATAGTGCTTGTAAGCAGTATATTGGCACACCCAGATATAGACAGTTCTTGTGATGCGGCTCTTACCAAAATGGCTTTCTCCAAGATTCCATATATCGGCACCCCAATTTTATCTTTTGGTATCGTCACTTTTGCTTTCAGTACAATATTAGGTTGGTCATACTATTCACAAAAGGCCATAGAATATCTTGGAGGTAGAAAAACAATGATTGCATATAGGCTGGTATGGATTATTATGATTTATGCAGGAAGTGTATTGAATCTCTCTTTGGTATGGAACTTTGCCGATATCGTCAATGCCTTAATGGCTGTACCTAACCTGATTTCATTGTTACTTCTTTCGGGAATTACTGTAAAGGAAACCAGAAAATACCTGTGGAATAATAGACTGGACGAATATGCCGAAGATTAATACAAACTCAAAAGATTGCATATTATAACAATAAGACCGTCTCAAATTCTTTTTGAGGCGGTCTTTCGTTTTTATTTCAAGTTAAATAACCAGAGTTTATTTTCACTCTACTCACTATAAAATAACATTCCTGCTACCAAAGATATAAATTTACGATTCTATTCGTTCATTCAAACCGACGACGTCGGCTGCACGTTCGTCAACGTTGGCCGCACAGCCGACAATGACGGCTATACAATCAACGACGACAATTTATATTTATCAATGTCTGACTGGAATAAGACGATATAACATCTTACGTGTCATTACATGATAATTCAAGAACTTAACAATATAGCCTGTGATACAGGCAGCAATAACAGAACCCTCACGAACCCCTTCTATACGCATTGTAAATGCTAAAGAAATAAGAACGGCCATGCACACCAACGACACATCTACGTAAACTTTTATATTCCCAAAATCTTTATGACAACGACGGGCTATGTATTTCACAAGTCCTTCTGCACTCATCATGGCCACTCTTGGCTTGATTTCCAATACAACTCCTACTGATTGAATCAAACAACCAACAAGCAATATTCCCATTGCCATTCCATAATTGGCAGGAACCAAATTCTGAATGAACCACATGTTCAAATCGATAAAAGCAGAGAATATAAATGAAAAAGGAATCTGCAACAAGATTTCTATTGTATCTTTTCGTGTACCATACCGCCCTTGAGTAAGCCATAGCTGAATAAGAATCATTATCAGATTCACAACAAAAGTCCAAGTTCCCAACGAAAAGGAAGTATTAATACTTAATACATAATTCATACTCGAGATAGGGGTCGTTCCAAGAGTAGAGTGAACAATTAGTGTGATTCCTAATGCCAGAAAATATAAACCTACAATAAAAATTAAATATCTTTTCAAAAGACTTTCTTTCTCCATATCGCTATATAAATTTTCTCGCACAAAATTACATTATTTTTTCCATTTGACCTTTACGATCTTTCCTTTTTAAACTCCTTTAAACTTAGTGAAAATTACTGAGAATCAACATTTCTCACTTTTGAATACAAGCAAAGACTTCTCTGTCCCAGGAGAGCAGACAGATTAATACTGTATGCCCCCTTCGGAATGAAATAAAAAATCATAGACCAATCGGAAAAGATACAAAACCGATGGTATTTTGTTTTACTGAAGATAAAATTTTCCAAACTGTGGGTTGGAAGTATCTTTAAGCATAGGTCTCCACCAAATAACAGAAGGATCAAGATTACGCACATCATCATGGTCGAGGAATCCTAAATTGAAATAGAAACTGTCTTTTATTCCGTATCTTGCTTTAGGTATAAAAACTGTAACGACTCCATCCTGTTCTGTCTGCTTGATACCGGTAGAACGATAGTCTTCCGTATAAACACAATCGCCTGCTACAACCAATCGGGTATATCTATTTGCAGTTTTACCCGAAATCAGTTCTATAAATATTTTGTCCTGTACTTCCTGCGGAGTAGACAAACTATTAACCACATCGTCTGTCAGTTTATATTTCACTATAATATGTTTTTTATCCTGTGAAACAGAAAAGTCAAAGCTTCCGTCTTCTACTCCGCTCCAGTCCCAGTCTTCGTCTACATAATAAGGATAAGCATTTACCCAATTTTCCCGTGTACTACAGATATGTTTTTTCTCAATTAAGCATTTCTTTGTGAAATCTGTAGATACTCCTTCTTTCTCAGACTGTACTCTCAAATTAAAGAATATCGGTGAGCAGTCAACCAGATCAAGCCCATAAGGATTGTACAAAGTCTGCACTATACGATTATTTCCTTTACTCACTTCTTTGACAATAGTATCGTTTGCAAACTGCAACGAATCAGAGGACTCAAAAAACAAATTCAGTTTTAAAGGTGCTTTGGTATTGCAGAAAGCATCAATGTTTACAGACACCGAATCTTCGCAACCGGTTTCAAGAAAAACAGGGTGTACATTTACCCATCCATCACTTCGCAATGCTGAGACTGTTTCCTCATTCTGTTCGTTTACAATACTATCCGATATGATACCGTCGTACAGCACATTCGAAACAACAGGTCCATCATCGGTTACTGTAACGAAGAAAAAATGATGAAATTCTCCGAGATTATTGCTACGCAGACTATTTCCTCCTCCCGAAGTTGCTACAATATAATGGTCTATACCTTCAACGGTATTTTTCAGATAATAATGTTCGTGTCCTGAAAATACAACTACATTCTTGCGGTCTTTCAAAGCCTTTTTCAGTTTCGTGTACCCATTGGCACGATTTTCTTTCCACAAAGGTCTATGCATGAATATATAAGCCCACTTATCTCTCGGAAAGTTTTCCAATGACTTTTCAAAATAAGCGATTTGCTCTGCAGAAAGATCTCCATTTTCTTCCGTATTAAGCAACCAAAACAAATGACCGTCTACGTACATATACTTATACATATATCCCCAACGCTTCATCCACTCTTGAACCATAATGTCATTGGTACAATCGTGATTTCCGGGTACTGAATAAAAAGGAGCTTTTATCTGGCTTTTTATACCTTCAAACTCATCCCACATTTCATTGAGATATTGCATATCGGTTGTATATCCTTCTATCACATCACCGATACTAATCATAAAATCGGGCGATAATGTCTGTGCCTGTTTCAGTGTTTGCTCGAAAATTCCTTTTTGTTCACCTCCCGTTCTATCAGCTATAACGGCAAATCTTATTGTCGGCTTATAATTTTGTGCACAAATATAACCCACAGCAAGAAGCATAAAAAACAGACTTGCCAGTTTCTTGAATGTGTTGTTCATTTTGCTTGTTTTTAATTTGTGTAAAAATAAAGATGTAATGAATAGTAATGCAATCAGAACGAGTCTATTGCAAAACTTAAATTAGTAAGGCTATACGCTTTCAAAGGATAAAGTTATAGAGATTTATCTGTTGATAAATAATTTCCGAATGAAATTTATTTACCAACAGATAATATATGCTTAACAGCAAAGTATATATGACAATATGAAGACAACATTACAATTCCGAGAAAAATTTCTTCCCCTTTAGCTTCGACTGCCATAAAATACTGAATATACGGCGCTCTGGGATATTCTTTACGACAGTCTTATTCAAGTTTTCACAACGATCTGCTTCAAACTGAGGACGCATCTTCATGAAATCTTTTCTGGCCTGCATCACTGCTTTTGCATTTTTCCTGTCTCTTTTCAACAGGAAAAATATCATTGCCAAATAATCCAAGCACATACGAACGCGCATCACCGAATCCAATTCGGATACAGGAAGATTCTTATAGAGCATCAGCAGATTATTGCGGAAATTAAGATAAGTTTTACGCGGATTTTCTTTCTTTAAGGTAGCTCCACCTACATGGTATACCGTACTGGATGGAATACAGAAAATCTGATACCCCCGACTACGTAAACGCCAACATAAATCTATTTCTTCCATATGGGCAAAGAAACGTCCGTCAAGCCCTCCTACTTCACGATAAACAGATAAACGGATAAACAAAGCTGCACCAGTAGCCCAGAAAACAGGAGAAACCGAATCATACTGTCCTCTATCCTCTTCTACTTCATCGAAAATACGGCCACGACAAAACGGGTATCCATATTTATCGAGAAATCCTCCCGAGGCACCTGCATATTCAAACTTTTTCTTTTCTCTGAAACTCAAAATCTTAGGTTGGCAGGCTGCTACATTGGGATGTGCATCAAGATAGTTTACAAGAGGAGATAGCCAATCTGGAGTTACTTCCACATCGCTGTTTAAAAGTACTGCATAGCAGGCTTCTATCTGCGACAAAGCTTTATTATATCCATCGGCAAAACCATAATTGCGATCCAGACGAATAAGACGCACACTAGAGAATTCTTCTTCTATCACACGACATGAATCATCGGTGGAAGCATTATCAGCCACATAAATCTCCACTCCTTCTGCTTGAGAACCACTTATCACAGAAGGCAAAAAACGACGGAGCATTTCTGCTCCATTCCAATTTAATATGACTACTGCAACTTTTGTCATAAGATTGTTCCCTTCAAAGATGTTCCATCTTCATTGAATTCGCCCAAACGAACACGAACGAGACGATTATCCAACGCATCATCGTGTTCCAACTCTACTCTGATATAATTATCTGTAAAGCCATGCATTGGAGCCCCGGCTTTCGACTTTTCCATCAACACTGTAGCTTCACGACCAATGTGACGAGCATAAAAAGCATGAGTCTTTTCTTCCGATAAGGACAAAAGACGCTGACTACGTGCATGCTTATCTTCCGGAGATACCACATAGTCTATCTTCAAAGCCTGTGTTCCAGGACGCTCCGAATAACTAAACACATGCAACTGAGTGACATCCAATCCTTTTATAAATTCATAGGCCTGTTCAAAATATTCAGGAAGTTCACCTCTTGTTCCTACGATGACATCTACTCCAATAAAAGCATCCGGCATCAGCGACTTGATTTTTGCTATCTTCGACGCAAACAAAGCTGTATCGTAACGACGGCGCATCAATTTCAAGACTTCGTCCGACCCCGACTGCAAAGGAATATGGAAATGTGGCATAAAACGACGGGAACGCGATACATATTCAATAATTTCATCCGTCAGCAAGTTAGGCTCAATGGACGAAATACGATAACGTTCAATTCCTTCTACCTCATCCAATGCTTTCACCAAATCGAAGAAAGTCTCTCCCGTAGATTTTCCAAAATCACCAATATTGACACCAGTCAATACAATTTCCTTTCCTCCTTCGGCTGCTACCTGACGAGCCTGTTCTACCAAATCTGCAATTTTACCATTGCGGCTTCTTCCACGCGCAAAAGGAATTGTACAATACGAACAGAAGTAATCACAACCATCTTGTACTTTCAGGAAATAACGTGTACGGTCTCCTCTTGAACAGGAAGGTGCAAAAGTACGAATATCTTTGGTAGCTGTAGTCACAGCTGTTCCATGTTCATGTTTAGTCAAATCGCCAAGATAATCCATTAAATTACCTTTCTGTTCTGCTCCCAACACCAGATCCACACCTTCTATATCGGCTACTTGCCCCGGTTTCAATTGTGCATAGCAACCTGTTACCACCACAAAAGCATTGGGGTGTTCTTTTGTCAGGCGGTGAATAGCCTGGCGACATTTCTTATCAGCCATCTCTGTCACCGAACAAGTATTGATTACGCAAATATCTGCTTTCTCTCCTTTACGTACGGTACGTACTCCGGCTTCTTTTAAAGCTTTTCCGATAGAAGATGTTTCAGCAAAATTCAATTTGCAGCCTAAAGTATAATAGACTGCTTTTTTATCCTGAAATATAGTTGTATCAATCATTTTTTTAAACTCCGTTATAGATATACATTGAGTATACAAAGTTACTCATTATTCTTTGAACAGAAGCCCCCAAAGTGGGGTTACAACATAAAAACATATTTTAAAACATATTTTTTTGAAAAAAAGTTGCATGTTGGAGAACAACGTATCAGAAAAGTCTATATCTTTGCATCGTTTTAAGAAAACAACTAAGTATTACAGATTAAAAAAGCAAAGAAAATGAAAAAATTAGTATTCTTGTTCGTAGCATTCGTTGCTGTATCTTTCGCATCTTGCGGTGGTAACCAGAAAGCAAACTCTGAAGCAGCTGATTCTTCAGCAGTTGTAGTAGAAGAAACTGTAGTAGCTGACACAGTTGCTGCTGTTGCTGACACTGTTGCTACTGACTCAGTAGTTGCTGAATAATTTACGAACAGTAGAGAGAATTGAAAGTCTGAGTGCTTAGCACACAGACTTTTTTTATGTCCATACGTAAGCTCCTAACAATTTTCTCTTTATTTTTCTTTCTCCAATATTCATTAATTTTACTTTACTTGAAAAACTGTTTTCAAGAATTTCTTTTTCTACCAGACTGATATTTTCATCATTTCGTATACAGCCATAAAATGGTCATGCGAAAATTCTATATACTCCAAAGAATTCAGGATTATCTACCTTTTTCACTTTTATCTTTGAATATACAGCTTTTAAAATTTTCAAGACACAACTATATATAAAAAAGAACCCCGAACAGATTACTCTATTCGGGGCTTTTATCAAGTATTTACAGATAGCAAAATTAAGCTTCTTCTGCAACAACTTCGAAAGGAATTTCTACAGAAACTTCCTTGTGAAGTTTAACAACTGCTTTGTAGTGGCCAACTTCTTTCACAGCTTCTTTTACAACGATAATCTTACGATCGATGTTGTGACCCAATTTAGCCAATTCTTCAGCAATCTGAATGTTACCTACAGAACCGTAGATAGCACCAGTAGCGCTAACTTTAGTAGCAATTTTCAAAGAAACATCTTTCAATGATTCTGCTACAGCTTCAGCATCTTTCTTAATCTTTTCCAGTTTGTGAGCACGCTGTTTCAATTCTTCAGCCAACATTTTCTTTGCAGCTGGAGAAGCGATTACAGCTTTGCCAGTCGGAATAAGATAGTTACGACCATAACCTGATTTAACGGTTACAATATCATTCTTGTAGCCCAAGTTAACTACGTCTTCTTTCAAAATCAATTCCATATTCTTACTCCTCCTTTATTATTTCATCATATCAGTTACGAAAGGCAGCAAAGCCAAATGACGAGCTCTCTTCACAGCCTGTGCAATACGGCGCTGGAACTTCAATGAAGTACCTGTGATACGGCGTGGAAGGATTTTACCCTGTTCGTTCAAGAATTTCTTCAAGAA